>Ga0326760_1000012_pt1 | contig 134221 bp, 157 predicted proteins | sample GCREP_S_FD_207668 | JGI IMG/M metagenome (GOLD analysis project Ga0326760, IMG submission 207668) | Hot spring sediment microbial communities from Geyser Creek Basin, Yellowstone National Park, WY, United States - GCR.EP_S | ecosystem: Environmental > Aquatic > Thermal springs > Near-boiling... | reverse complement strand
ACACTCTACAGCTCACAATCTACTTTCACACTTCACAGTTTTTAAAATTTACCGTCGCAGAACTTTTACATAAACGAAGACAGGCCATTTCACAAGCACCATCGGAGGACGCAATCCAAGTCAAGAAAGTTCTTCACTTAATGTTAGAGAAGTAGAAAACACCGATCTCAAGAAATTTGACTTAGCTTTTTCATTGGAAGTAGAAGAAGCGATGTTTTCTACAAATAAATCAAGAGTAAAAGTGGAAGAATTAAGTAAACTGTGAAAGAATGATTTCAGGCTTTCGAGCGGGGCTCTCTACAAGAGGGCTTCATCGCTTCAAGGGACATGTAGAGAGAAGCACGTGTCGATGTGCTGGTTGGCCTCTCCCCGGACCCCTCTGTTTCCACTGGAGAAGGGCTGCAGAAAACTACTGCGCTGAAGTTGTATACAGAAAGAAAGACTGCAAGTGTTTATTCTTTTACCACGAATTTTATCCTTCCCCCTTACTCTCTTCTGAGAGCGGGTCTTTGCTCAAGTTGAATCGAGACGAGAGTGAGAGAGCTCTCCAGTGGAAACGCAGGGGTCTGACCGGTTCATTTCAAAGAAGGGGGCCGAGGCGAGGGCCCTTCGGCTGTGGTCTCTGGGGGGTTACTTGGATCTTTGACAAAGGGAAAAAGTTTTTGTGAACCTTCTGTAGAATACGCTAAGTGGGCCGATCACGAAGCGGGGTGGGGAAGCCAGGTTATCCCGCGGGGCTCATAACCCCGAGATCGGTGGTTCAAATCCACCCCCCGCTACCAATCTTCTTGTGTTGAGTTGTGTATCAAAACATCGCCGGAGCCCACACTCAACCACGATAAGGTCCCTAGTGAAGGTTTATAACATACTTGTAGACCTGTATCGTTGATCACTCGTAGGTTGGTGCTTTTCGAGGTCACTTCCTACCGATGCAGACCTTGGTTCTTCAGAAGAGGTCCGAGAATTTACGATCGATATCCTCTAGGCGATCGAGGATGGAGTCTTCAACCTCCTTGAGCACGTCGAGCGGTGATGCTCCTTTCCTCTTGCTCCTCCTTTTCCTCGTTCTTCGTCTTTTCAAGTGCTCTCTGGACTTTCGTGTGGCAGTTAGGACATAATACCATCAGGTTCGATGGTTTGTTGCTTCTAGGATTTCCATCTTTATGGTGAATCTCCGGTGTGCAGGTGCTCCGAGCTACAGAAGTCGCTGATGGGTCGAACCTTCAACCTCTGGGATCGAAGGGAGTTCAAGGAGGCCATGGAGTTCGGAATGATAAACTACTGCTCGAAGGTCGTGGGGGCCGCTGCTAAGCTGGCGACCATGATAATCTTGGACGAGCTGGGGAAGAGCGGCATCGAATTAAGCACAGGAAGTAGGGCTAATATCCAACGAAGGGTCGTGAGAGGCGCGCTTAACTTACCACCTAACTTGCAAGCTTGCGATCTCCGCGCTCAACACCTTGACGGAAGCGATCAGATATACGAGAGGAAGGTTTAGATTACTTTAGGTAGTAGTGTTTAGGTGGCTAGCGAACCAGGTCTTGACGCGATGACGAGTGCTTGTAGGTCAGGACTCGGATGACTGGGGCTGCCGTCGCCGAGCGCCTTTAAAGTCAGTTCTATGGACCCGTCTATGGCCATCCGATCAAGCTCACCTCATTTAGGGCGAAGCTCAAAGCTTGAAGGCGGAGCAGCTCCTCTATCGACTCGACAGGCAGAGGTCGTTACTGGAGCGAAAACTAGATTTTCTGGGACCTCATAACAGTGAATCGATGATGAGCCTCCTCTCACTCGATCGCTCGAGATGAAGAATTGGTAAGGTGCTGACCTATAACCCCTTGCCTTCCAAAGCTTTTGCGCCGTCTTGCTAATTCATTGCGAAGAGGCGGCATGCTCTGCTTCGCTGGGAATGCAACGGTCTTCTGTCCGACGCCTATGTTGATCGGTAGATAGGATGACCGCGACGAGCCTCACCCTCGGTCCGAAACGCGGGGTGACGAGGAACGCCCCGGTGCCGATCTCTCCTAACCCGGCCAAAACTGCTACGTGCCTTAAGGATAGGTCGGCTAACATTCTAAACTTCCCGTCTTCCCCGGCTAACCTTATGACGGGCACACCATTGTGTGCTCGTCTTGGCGAGGTTGAAGTCAATCATCTAGCGGAACCAGATTCTCGGCGCCCTGAATGACGAGCCAGCGATGACCCTTCCTCGCTCGATCTTGTCCCTCAATACGAAAATCGGTAGATGCTACATCGTGGTTTAAACTTCGCTGTTTTTACGTCCATTTCGCCCGGGTTTTGTTCGTGATCGACAAATTATTCGTCAGTCATGTTAACTAAACAAACATTAAAAGTGATATCTATGTTTAACAAATCAAGTCTTGTGGTGTTTAGTAAAGCGATGCTCCGCCGAATGTACGACGTCACCTCGTCCTTCTACGACGCCCTCTACGAAGGCGAGCAGATCAGGAAGTTCAGGGTGGCCTATCGCCTCGCACCCCTCCCCCTCAAGGAAGTGGTGCTGGACGCTGGTTGCGGGACGGGGCTGATAACTGAGAGGCTTAGAGGTGGAGGGCGTTTCGTGGTCGGGGTGGACTTCTCCAAGGGGATGCTCCGAAGGGCCAAGGGAAGGCTCGGGTCGCGCGACACAGACCTGGTGCTCGGCGACGTTGAGCGACTGCCCTTCCGCCCTAGGTCCTTCGGCCTAGTGCTGTGCCTCACAGTCCTGCAGAACTGCGAACCATTAAAGGCCATTAGTTCTCTTCTTCGCGCGCTGAAAAGCGGGGGCTTCTTGGTCCTCAGCTACCTGAAGAGGTCGAGAAGCGCGGTCTCGATCGAGGCCGTGTTCGGGGACCTCGTCGTCAAGGACGCAGACCCCACCGACGACTTCCTCGTCTTAAATAAGGAGGCAACAAGAAGGTTTAAGTGGAGGGCGGGGAAGGCCGCCGCGAGGCTGTATGGTCTCTCGCATCAGGGAGGCACTCAACAAGATAAGGTGGCACAAGGGCTTCGATCCTAAGGACTACGAGGTCCACATAGTGCACAGAGGGGCCCCCGGCGATGTCAAGGTCGTCCCAGTTCTTTGCATAACCGAGGTCTTGAGCGGGGGCTTCAAGTTCAGGGACGCCGACGGGGACGAGAAGGTGATCCCGTACCATAGGGTGTTGCTCATACGCAACAGGGTCAGCGGGGACGTGCTCTACTCGAAGGAAGGCTAGGCCTCAGCAGTCCTTCACCAGCACGGCATAGAAGAAGCCCGGTGTGTCGTGCACGTGCGGGTGGAACCTGACGAGCTTATCGGCGTACCTCGAGCGACTCGAGAGCCCTACGTCTCCGATAAGGTTCGGGCTCCTCACCGGTCGCATGCCCAGCTCCTCGACGGCGTAATTGACGTTGTCCTCGCACTCCTCTACGCTTACGGTGCACACAGAGTAAAGCATCCTGCCCCCTTTCCGCAGCAGGTTGAATCCGGCCTTTATGAACTGCCTCTGGTACTCGCTGAGGTCTCGAACGGCCTTCTCCGTCAAGTTGTCGTACAGCTTCGGCCTCACGCCTATGGCGGAGCACGGAGGGTCCACTATGACCACGTCCACCTTGCCTCTCAAGTCCTCCAACTTCAGGTCGGCGTACCTCGAGTCCATGCACACGGTCTTGGCGTTCTTGACTCCGAGCCGGTGCAAGTTCTCATTCAGTACCTCCACCTTCTTCGGCGAGCGGTCGATCCCTATTACCAGCCCTTTGTTCTTCATGAGCTGGCTAGCATACGTAAGCTTTCCACCCGGAGAGGCGGTGAGGTCTACAACGAGCTCTCCCTCCTCGGGGCTTAGGGCCCTAACGGCTAGGACGGATGGCAAGGACTGAGGGTATATCTCGCCCTTCGCGTAGAGCTCCAAGCTCCTTATGGGCGGCAGCTTGTAGACGGAGGTCAGGGTCTCGGCCACCAACCCCCTCCTCAAGAACCTCAGCTCCCTCGAGCTTATCACGGCCCTACCCACGGCCACGGCCCTCCCTCTGGGATCCAGTATTGTCACCACGTCGCCCTTATCGACCCCCTCCATGCTCTTCACACCCGGCGCATAGACGTTGGCCCCGACCATGACCGCCTCCGCGGTCATCTTGTCAACAACGATCTTCTTTTGGAGCTCGGGCACGTCGAAGGGCCCTAGGACCTTGACGAGCACGACATCGAAGTCAGCGAGGGCCCTTACCTCAAAGCCCAACGATCGGAGGCTCTCCTCCACCCTCTCGACAGAGCTCCTGAGGGTGTTTACCCTAACGGTGTACCACGAGCCCGGAGAGGACAGCGCCTCTACTACTTCATTGGTTGCTTCTCTGTAAACGGAGCGGATTATCTTGAGGCCTGCCTCTGAGGGCTGATATCGCGGTATCAAAGGCCCTCATGCCCCGCTACCTCTCTCTTCAGTTTGTGGCCACAAATAGTGCACTCCTCCAAGAACTCGTAATAGACCCTTCCGCATGCCGTGCACCGATAGCGCCACCTTATCCTCATCTCTATGCCCCTTGCCCTTATGTTGCGCCACCTTATCCTGAAATGCGAGGCAAGGTTTTGTACGGTGTAGTCGTCGGTTACTAGAATAGGATCAAGCCCCTGCCTCTTGAGCTGAAGTGCCAAGGCAAGCAATTCTAGGTCCGCCTCGGAGAGGGACGATATGTCACCACTCTTCTTCGCAGCTTCGACTACCTCCTTTAAACAATCTTCAGCTACATCCATGACGTTCAGCGCCTTAGAGTCCAAGAGGACCTCCACGTAAGCCCTATGCCTCAAGGTCTTGACCTCATCAATGACCTTAGGTACGGTGAAGCAGTAATAGTCTTGCAAGTACCGTAATGCGTTGTTTACGAGAAACGCGCTCGTGTCGACGACGGCACACTTCTTATCCCTTATGCGGTCGCTCCTTTCCTCCACGAATGCGCACCTCGTAGAACTTCTTGTAAAAAGACCTCCTAAGGTCCTTGACCCTGACAAGCTCCACTTGGTGGCTCGACCTGAGTATCTCCACGACATCTTCTACGCCAACGTGGCAGGTGAGGGTCCCGTCGGAGTATATCGACGCTCCTCTAGGACCGTGTTTGGGGAATGCTACCTCGACTTTGCTGCTGGGTGGAAGCACCATGGGCCTAACCCCTAGCTTCAAGGGGTTAAGTACTACAGCCACTAAGCATTCTATGAGAGGGTCTATGAGGGGGCCGCCTGCTGAAAGAACATAGGCTGTGGAGCCAACGGTTGATGACACCAAGATTCCATCGGCCTTGCCCTCGAATATATCGATCCCATCGGCCTTAACCGTGAAATCCAAGGTTTTAGCGAGCTCCGACGTGAGGACGAGAATGTCATTGAGCGCGATGTCCTTCTCTAGCCCATTCACCCTGACAGACAACAGGTTCACTCTTTGTGTGTAACACTCTCCCCTCAAGATCTTATCCACAACCTCTTCCAGTTCTTCGGGCCTTGCCTCACAGAGAAAGCCCATGTAGCCCATGTCAACGCCTAAGATCCTGAGAGGGGGTTTGAGTCTTCGCACGGTTTGCAGTATTGTACCATCCCCTCCGAACACTACTATCATGTCGGCCCTCTTTAAATCGTGGATCGACGAAGCTGAGCGCCTGATATCTGGATTCGTCAAGTCGTTGGCGATTCCCTGATCGACGAGGACCTCCAGCCCTCTCGCCTTAAGTAATTGGAAGGTCTTCTCTATGAGCCCTAGCGCCTCTCTTAGGTCTTGCCTTGAAACTATACCTATTCGCTCGATCTTTAATGCACATCACCTTAGCTCAATGAGCTGGTTCAGACACCTACCGCGTCCTCATAATCTTCCTCTTGCCCAACAACTCCCACACTTCTACCTCGGTGCCTACAGCCATTTTGTTGAGCAGGTCAGCTTCTATCGACTCCTTGGGCACTTCGAAGACCTCGTAACTCGAGAGATCCATCAGCTGGACGCTCGCTGGCGTTATCGATATGACTTGAGAGACCCTCTTCTCGATTATCGGGACGTCGACCTTCTGGTCAACGGGCACGACTATGCTCCTCTTAACCCCGTCAAAGATCCCTATCGCGGTTATCCGGACCTTGGCCGAGCCGTGCTTCCCCGGCTTCGACTTCTCCACTTCGACTATCTTGCACGGCTCCTCATCTATTACTACGAAGGAGCCTTCTTTGAGCGACCCAGCGTCTACAGGCCTTCTAGACAACACCTACCCTCCTTCTCTTAAACAAGGGGTGTTAACCCTCTTCTCTTTTTAAGTGTTTGGCCCTCCTTATTAAGTACTGGGCAAGCTTTTCGAGTGCCCTCCTTCTGTGGGATACCTTGTTCTTGACTTCGGAGGGCAGTTGAGCATATGTAAGTCCTTTGAGACCCTTGGGCTCAAATATCGGATCGAAACCCCACGACGACCCCTTAGGCTTGAAGGATATCCTCCCCCTCACTTGGCCCACAAACACGCGCATCCTCTTACCATCGTGGAACACTACCACGGACTTAAAAGTGGCCGCTCTCCTCCTCTCGCCCTTCATCAACTTAAGTATACCGTTGACCCCTATGGTCTTAAAGACGTATGAAGAGTAAGGGCCAGGAAAGCCGTTAAGCGCGTCAATAAATAGCCCGGCGTCCTCCACTATCACCGGCCTCTTTAGCAGTTTGTAGGCCTCTTTCGCTCTAGACTTAGCTACCTCTGTTATGTCGTCAGACTGAATTTCAGGTGTGCTTACCTGCACTACCTCGACCTCTACGCCTAGCTCCCTCAGTATAGAGGAGCTCTCGCGGGCCTTGTGAGGGTTGTTTGTGACATAGGCTATTCGCGCGAGCATAGAAACCCACTTCATCGTACGCAATATTTATGTGTATCCTCATAAAGTCTAACTGGAAGGTGGCGATAGGGTGCGAAGAAGCAAGGAAAAGGGCAAGTCCCACTCGACGAGGCCGATAACAAGCGACGTAGCGGCGAAGCTAAAGGTGACCGAGGACGATGTCGTCACCCTGATCGTCGATTACGCCAAGAAGGGCTATCCCCCCTCGATGATTGGAATCCTGCTTAGAGACCAGCACGGGATAGCACTGACTAAGGCTATCATAGGGAAGAAGCTGACCCAAGTGCTCGCCGAGAAGGGGTTGGCCCCGCAGATACCAGAGGACCTCGCCAACTTAATTAAGAAGGCCACAAGGATAAGGCGCCACCTCGAGGAGCACCCGAAGGACTACTTCTCGCTTAGGGGCCTCCAGCTCACGGAGTCCAAGATACACAGATTGGTGAAGTACTACAAGCAGAAAGGAGTCTTGCCTTCAGATTGGAAATACGAGCCCGGGAAGGTAAGCGTAATAGCATAAGCTGAATAAGCCATGGCCTTGAGCGATGAAAGACCACGGGGACTATCTGCGCTAAGCGATGTAGCCCTTCGAATAGCCGAGGACATCGAGAGCTCTTCGGCAAACCTATACGTAATAGTAACTCACTACGATGCTGATGGACTGGCGGCTGCGTCGATAATAGCAAGGTCGCTCGTGAAGATTGAGAGGGCCTTCACGATAAGGGTCGTGGACCAAATAGATGAGGAAACGTTGTCTTCCCTCCCCAAGGGCGACCACTATATCTTCGTCGACCTAGGTAGCTCAGCCGTGGAAGCCATAGTTGACAAAGGCCTCCTTCCGGCCACCGTGATGGACCATCACGAGCCCCTGAGGAGCTCGGAGGTCGTCGGCGAAGGGCTTCGAGAGCTCAATCCGCATGTCTTCGGGCTCAACGGTGGAAAGGACGTCAGCGCCTCAGGGCTGGCCTACCTAGTGTCTAAGGGTATGGGGGTTGCAGACCACGAGGCAGCATATCTCGCCTTGGTTGGCGCCATAGGTGATAGACAGGAAAGCGCTCAGGGTTTCGCAGGGATCAACAAGCTGATAGCCCAGGAAGCTATGGAGAAGGGCTGGGTCAGAAGGTTCACAGGGCTGAGGCTCTACGGCGTCCCGCGCCAACCTTTGGTAAAGTCGCTCGCGTACACCGTCGACCCCCTACTGCCCGGCTTGACCTACGACGAATTAGCTTCCCAGCGCTTCCTAGAGGGCATAGGGATAGCTGTAAAGAGATCCGACGGTTCTCCAACGACTTATAAGGACTTGAGCGCTGATGAAGTGTCCAAGCTAGCCACGGCCCTGATAAAGCACCTGTTGATGAAGGGGTTCAGCCCTCAGTCTGCGAACGCCCTCTTCGGCCTCATATATGAATTCATCCATGAACCTGAGGGCTCGTCGCTGAGATATGCCCACGACTTCGCACAGATGTTGAACGCCTGCGGCAGATTGAGGAAGCACGGAGTTGGCTTGGCCATAGGCCTTGGGGATAGAGGGAAGCTATTGAGCCAAGCCGAGGCGATATCCTTGGAGTACAGGAGGAGGCTAGCCCAATATCTGTCCCTGTTGCGCAACGACTCCTCCTACGTGCGGATATTGAACAACGTGCAAGTCATGGACATGAGGAACATCGTCGACGAGAGGGTGCTGGGGGCCATAGCCTCCATAGCCATTTCGTCCTACATTTGCGACGCATCCAAGCCCCTGATATCGGTGGCCCACTCGACCAAGGGCAAGGTAAAGGTGTCGGCTCGCATGCACGAAGCTTTATCGAAGCGGGGGGTCAACTTAGGCCTTATAATCAAGACGGCGGCCGAGCAAGTAGGCGGTAGCGGAGGCGGCCACGAGAATGCCGCGGGGGGCATAATTCCCTCAGAATCTCTCGACAACTTCATTAAGACCGTGGACCAATTAGTTGGTAAGTCTTTGAAAGCGAGGGCTCGATCTTGAAGAAGAGCGGAAGACGAACGACATTGGAGCTCTTGGTATTGCTCCCGGGCCTCGTTGACGTCGCGGTGAAATCTTTGAGCCCCGACAACACAAACCTCCCAGAGGACTTAAGACTAGAAGTCAGCAAGGTCGACGAGGACTGTCTAAAAATAGTCATCGAGGCTGAGGACGTAGGAACGATCATAAACACCATGAACGACGTATTCGCTTGTCTACAACCCCTTCTCGCGTTGCTCGGCAAAGATGGCCCTCTTAGCGCTCACAACGAAAAGGTTTAAATCGATGCCTTTTCGCTTTTAAGCGACGTCGTGGAAGAGCTCTTTGCGATCGAGGTGAGAGGTGCCTCCGAGTGTCTTCAAAGAAGGTTAAAGCGATAAAGGCGCAACCGAAGGTATGGATAACCGTACTGGCGCCCAAGTACTTCGGCTTCGCCGAGCTAGGCAAGACCATGGCATCCTCGCCGGGGAAGGTCATTAGGAGGACCCTCTGGACCACCCTCTACAACATAACGAACGACTTCTCGCATCAGCACATAAAGTTGCACTTCCAGATAATCAAGGTCGAGGGGGACAAAGCGTACACCATTTTCAAGGGACACGAGCTAGCTAGGGACTACGTGAGGAGCCTCGTTAGGAGGGGCTCCTCGAGAGTTGACAGCATCTTCGACGTTGAGACCAAGGACGGGTATCGATTGAGGGTCTTCATGCTGGCCGTGACGGTGAAGAGGGCCAAGACCTCTCAGAAGTCGGCCATAAGAGCGATAATGAGGCAAGTAGTGGTTGAGAGGGCATCGCAACTGAACTTTGAGGACTTCGTCCAAGAACTGGTTCTCGGAAAGATTTCGTCGGATGCCTACAATAAAGCTAAGAAAATATACCCCCTAAGAAAGGTCGAGGCGATGAAGAGCAAGCTCCTCCAAGCGTCGCCCGAAAGCGAAGAAGCGAAAGTCCTCCAGCAACCAACTTAAGCTCTTTAAGTTCAACCTTTAAGTCCTAGCAGGGCACCTCGTCTTGTGTTTTATGCATCAGTCTGCCCCTCATTTAAATTGGGAGAGCCTCGAGAATGAAGTTGACGAGGAAGGTCGAGTTCCTTGAGTACAACGTGGTAAGGAAGAATTGGCAGAGGAGCAGGCTGAAGATAGCTCTTTGCTATCCGAACGTCTACAAGGCTGGAATGACTGGCCTGACGGTTCAACAACTTTACTACTTATTCAACCTCGACGATGAGGTGCTGTGCGAGCGATGCTTCCTCACCAAACCCCTTAGGACAATAGAGAGCGGGGCGAAGCTGAGAGACTTTGACGTCATAGCCTTCACGCTCCAATACGAAGAGGACTACGTGAACATGGTTAGAATGCTCCTAGATTCCGGTATAAACCCCATGGCGGGCGAGCGCGGCGAGGACGACCCTATAATAATTGCTGGCGGCCAAGCTGTGTCGGCCAACCCCCTGCCTGTCTCAAGGATAGTCGATTGCGTCTTCATAGGCGAGTTGGAGCCCTGCCTCGGCGACCTATTAGAGGTATTGAAATCGAAATCGAGCAAGAAGAGGAAGATAGAGGAGATCAATTACTTGAAGTCCGTCTACAGCCAGGGCAAGGATAGGGCGGAGAGATCCTTGGCCCTGGACCTCGATCAGGTCCCTCACGTATTGGCTCAGCTCACCGTCGCGGGCGCCGACGCGTTCATTGATCCTCTCTTCGCAAACGCCTTTTGCCTAGAGGTCTCCAGATCATGTAACAGGAGGTGCAGGTTCTGCCTCGTCTCTTGGACCAACGGTCCCCTCAGGTACAGGAGCTTGAGCAAGATCAGGGACTTGTTGGACGAGGGCCTCTCCAGAAGCAAGGCCGACCGCGTGGTCCTCATAGGTGCAGGAGTGTTTGACGTCCCGTGGTTTAAGGACATATGCGCGGAGGCGTTGTCGAGAAATCTAGGCCTATCCGTACCCTCTCTTAGACCAGACGTCGTTGACGAGGAGCTCTTAGAGCTTATTAAGAGAGGTGGCCAAAAGACGTTAGCTCTCGGAGTGGAGTCGCTGTCTAAAGCGGACAGGCTCTTCTTGGGCAAGGCTTACGACGACGAAGCGCTGGAAAACGTCGTGCAGATGGCTGTGGACAAAGGCCTTGCAGAGATAAAGTTTTACCTTATCACGTGCTTGCCCAAGGAAGATCTAGAAGGTAGCGCTAAGCTCGCCCAAAAGATCCTTAAGATAGTACATAAGAGCAGGATGACGATCCACGTATCCCTAAACCCCTTGATACCCAAGGCGCACACGCCTTTTCAATGGCTCCCCCCGCCTAAGCCGAGCAAAGTGAAGGAGAGTTACAAACGATTCTCAAAGCTCTTGAGAGGTCCTAGGGTGAGGCTCGAGCTTTTCAACCCTTACAGGGCTACCTTCCAAGCCGCTCTCTCCCTCGGCGATGAGGGGTTAGGCCCATATCTGGTGAAGTTGGCGAAGCTCGGGCTGAGGTCGTGGACCGCGATGATGAAGTTTTTGCCGGAAGACCTCCTTAGACCGAGAAAGGAGACTCCTTGGGACGTCGTTGACGTCGGTTGCGACAAGAAGGCCGTGGCGAGGAGCTACGAAGAGGCGATGAGGTTGCTCGAAGGTTAAATACCATTTTACATTCTTATTTCACCTTTTACTCGATGCACGAGCCTAATCTATCTTTTTAATGGGCAATTTCAACTTGTTGCTCACGAGTGCGAGAAACCCCTCTACAACTTCACTGCATCGCCTTGGGATGGTGGCACAGGCAGCGCTGGCATGGCCTCCGCCTGAGCCAGACATCATCGAGCCTAGCCTTTCTAATTCTTCTCCGAGGTGCAAGCCTGTGCTCTTGACGAAGTCCTCACCGGCCCTAGCGCACAACCTCACCTCACCGTTAAGCTCGTTGCAAACGGCAGCTAAGTCGGCGCCTAAATCGACTAGCGCCCTCGCTGCTGAAGCCTCGTAAGAGCCCACATTCGAAACGGCTACGATCCATTGACCTAGGGAGTACAACGATGCCCTTTGTGAGGCTTTAAGCCTCGCTACTTTCTCTGAATAACTCATTGGCATGCTAAGGGTAGCTACAGCCTCGGACAAGGAGGCACCATGGGATAGCAAAAAGGCTACGTCTCGTAGCGTCTTCTCAGTCCCAATCATCAACCTCCTGGAGTCTGAGAGTATGCCTATCAACAGGCACTGTGCCTCTTTCTTCGACGGCTTTAAGCCTAGGCTTATCATGATATCACATAGGACCTCCGCCGTCGCCACGGCATCATCGTCTATTATTGACAAGGCGTTGGGAGGCATGCCGATCGAAGGCCGGTGGTGATCTATTATCACCACCGGCTTGTCGCTCACTACATAGTCCTTCAACGAGCCTATGTGGGCTAAATTGTTGACATCTATTAAGAGGCACAAGTCATATTGAGGGAGAGCGTTCCCTTCGACCATCTCTATCGTAATCCCCAAGCTTTCAGCGACCCTCCTTGCTTGAAGGTTCATTCCCGGCGTTATTACGTCGACCGTAGCCCGACCATTGAGCTCGTTGACAATCCTCTTCGCGACATAACAACTCAGCACCGCATCTACGTCACTATTCTGGTGGCTGGTTATGACTATTCTGCTAGCCCCTCTTACCATCTTTATTAAGAGGACCTCTTTCAAGAACTCCCCTCCATATACTATCAAATAGATCGAGTGCGTATTGCGCGACCTGCTTGGCTATTTCGTTGGGCTTCTTCAGACTGGCTTCGTGTAAAGACACCTCGACCTCGACGTTCAGGAAGTCGCTCTCAAAGGACAGGGAAACGTTGGCGTCTACAAGCTCCTCTGGTCGCACTAGCTTCATTAAGTAACTTATGGCTGCCTCTTGAACTTTCTTGAGCACCTCCTCGAGGCTTGGCATTTCTATCTCAGTGCGACATTATCCTATATCGATATGCCCGCTAAGCTCTTGCTCAAGTCTTGCCTCAGCTCCTCCAATCTCCTCCTAGCGTGGGCTTCTTGTTTTTCCAAGGTTTTTATGTGCAACTCTAGGGTCTCCTTTTTTTCCGTTAGCTCCTTGACTAAGGTCTCCTTGCTCACGCGCATCAAGATCCTTCCAGTGAACTTAAAAACAGAAGAGTCCTCGCTGACGTTTTTGAGCTCCTCCAACGCGCCTTCGACGTCTCTCAGCTCTACTTCAAGCTGTTGCCTCCTCAAGACAAGCGCTTTAATCCTCTCCTGGAGCTCTTGTAATTGCATTATTTTGTGTTGCACTTCAGGTGGGATCTGCGACTGCATTCACACCACCCTTAATGGTTTCAGATATCGACTTTATCCACCTCAAGTACGAGTTCAGTACTGCCCTTAGCCTACTCAAGCTCCTAGCGCTCAATTTTATTATTAACTTTTCCCCGTCGATGGTTATCTCTGCTGAAAAACCCTTGCCCTTATCTTCGCACTCGGGCTTGAGGGCCGAGAACAACACGTTGAGCTCGCGCCCCTCTCCTCTGATGATTATCTTTGCGCTATGTTGTCGATAGGACAACGCGCCTCACCCTTATAATCGGGCCGAACGATAGGGCTTGCTCTCTGTCGACGAATGAGATCTCGAGGCCCTTTTCAGCCCACGAAACCTTCATGACCCATCTGTCGTCCGCGGTGCCGACCTCCAAGTCAAACAGCGTGGGGATTAGCATGATCTCCCGCTTCACCTCTGGAGGGACGACTTCTAGATCGTAGTGGACGACGAGCCTCGCCTGTCGTGGGGCCCGCCTCGTGTGCTTCTGCTCTCTGACAAGTTTTACGCCCGACACAAGTAGCGAGCCTAGCAGCGGCGCCTCTTTGAGGGTCGCGTCGTAGAAGTCCAGCTTGCTGGGGTTACCCCTCTTGGCCTGAATTATGACTAATCTAGAGGCTTTGAGGTTCAGAGCTAGCCCCTTTAGGTCTAGTATTCTTCTCTTTCCTCTCGTTACGTAATAACCGTCGATTAGGGCGTATGCCAGATCTCGCCCAAAAGTGCGCAACCTTCTCGAGGGCCTAAGACACGTCGATATTACGTACCTGACGTCAAGCGGAGGTTCAGTCATAGCCCAGTCTTCGGCACGTAAGCCCCTCCTGCAAAGATCGCCTTGCACTTCCTGCAATACCATATGCCCACGGCCTTACGTTTTACCTTGCCCACTGAGTAGCAGTAAGGACACTTGTGAGGGCCTCTCATCATCGCCTCTATCTCTGCTACCTTCTTCCTTATTGTCGCTCCATATCTTGCCCCAAACCTACCAGCAGTTTTGACTTTTTTGGTCTTACCCACCGCCTACGACCTCCCTAACTGTCTTGAGGAGCTCATGAGCTTTTTGCCTAGCTATTTGAAGGGCCTTCATAGTCTCCTCCGCAGTTAAACCTCTCTCCCCCCTCTTTTGTATGGCGCAGACCTTGTCGTCCACGAAGGTCGCCGTCAAAAATGCGTCCGCGACCTCCTCCTCGTCCAAGTTCGGGTCGACCACTAATTTATCACCTATCTTAGCCATTGTCACTGTGATTGGTATGCTTTTTATCGGTAACCTCTGCCTTTCGCTCTTATTTATCGTCACTTCACCTTTTTCGTTCACCATGGCTTTGGGCACCTCTGCTGTTAAAATGGCCGCCACGGCTGCTAGGGCCGAGGCGTCCATGAGGTTACCGTCGTGGTTCAGGGCATGTATATCAATCCACACTTCCCACACAGCTTTGCCGGGGACTATGCAGAGTTGCTTTAAGTCTATCATCTCGGCCCTTCTCAGCCCTCTGTCGATGACCCTTGCCAATTCTATGGCGTTCTCGTCGGGAGGCCCGGGTTCAAAGGTGGGCGACGCTATCGGGAGGAACTCCGCGTTAACTATCATCACTCCCATGTCGGGGGTATCCGCAAAGGGCGTCCCTATACTCGTTTTCACTCCTGCTATTGCCAAAGTTTTGCCGAGCCGAACCTCGGCTGAGCCCTCAGCGTTCTTCACGCTTCGACATCTGATTTCCACTGGTCTCAGGTCTTCTAGTCCCCTTCCGTCGACTCTTCTCCCAGATGAAAGGAGGTCCATTATTTGTTGCCTCTTCAACTTTGGTATCACGTCCTAAAACCCTCCTCGACGGTCTTTCGTAGCTCGATGTACCTCTCCTTTAGAGCGCTTTTTTGCTTCTCGTATATCTCCTTGCAAGCTTTAGCAGCCATCGAAATTGCTTTCTCGATCTCCTCGGGACCTAATATTCCATCCAGTTGAAGCAAGGTTATTTCGTTTCTATTGGGCATCATAGCAAAGGGCATGTCAACTTCTCCGTATTTGTCCTCTACGTCAGTAACGTCGAGGACGAGCACGCCGTTTATCTTACCAACGGAGCACGCAGCCACGAGATCCTTCATGGGTATGCCGGCAGACGCCAATGCAACAGACGCCGCAATTATGCTTGCACAACGAGTACTCCCATCTGCGTTAATCACCTCTATGAAGACATCGATTGCTGAGGATGGAAATTGCTCCACGATTATCGCCGGAGTCAAGGCCTCTCTTATCACCTTCGAGAGTTCAATCTCTCTCCTCGTAGGCGCAGGCGATTTTCTCTCCTCGACCGAGAAGGGGGTCATGTGATATCTACACCTTATGACGGCCCTGTTTGGCAGAGCCAAGTGCCTAGGATGCACCTCACGCGGTCCATAAACGGCCGCATAAATCTTGGTATTGCCTTGTTCAACGTAAGCAGAACCATCGGCGTTCTCCAATATCCCAGCTTTTATCTTGAGTTCTCTTATCTCGTCCGGCCTCCTACCGTCGAGCCTTCTTCCATCAGGACTTATCAACGTGAGCTCCTTGCTCTTTATGCTCACTAATCATCAGCTCCTCCTCTCTAACTGCAACATGAGCTGAATTCGTTGCGTAAGCCCACTTATGTGGGCCTCTTGATCAATTTTTCGTATGACCTTCTCCGCCAAGGCCTCTGACGCCGGGTCCTTGCCCTTTATCCAGATGAAGCCGTTCTGTCCTATCACTATTTTACAACCCGTCTCCTTTTTAATCAGGTTTATCATGGATCCCTTCCTGCCTATGAGCCTCGGTATTTTAGCTGGGCTAACCTTGATAAGCCTTCCTTCAGTTACTTTACCCAACTCCTTGCCCTTACAGGAAACCACAACGTCCGAGTATTTGTCAAACCTCATGACCTTGCACACAACGGCCTCTCCTATATCCAAGTACTTGGACAAATCTTCGGCCAAGGCATTCTTCTGAGGGGGCAACACCTCCGTTGCTTGTAATATGGCTTTGTAGAACGAGTTTATGTCGAGCAGGTAGGCCGTGGGCAAGTAGTCTACTACTATCCCTATGACCACGTCGCCTACTTTGGGTATGTAGGGCCCCTGTAATGGTACTACCCTTATGACACCTCTCCTGCTTTCCACTATCCCAATGGTCGTGGCGAACAGCTTGTTGCCCTCTTTATACACATAAGGCCCAGCGACGTAATCTCCTTCTGCTAGTACTTCTCCTGGAACCACAAGGTCCCAGTCTTTGACGTAGATTGGCATAGGACCTCAGCTCTTACTTACGACTTTTATCTCGATGCTTCCTCGCGTCATTTTATTGAGCTTATCAATCAACTCCAATTGCAACCCAGAAGGGACCTCCACCTCGCCTTTCCAAGAACCGTCTTCCAGCCATTGGCTTTTTAGCACTTCACCGTAACGAGGCAATAGAGGGTAGACCTTGCTGGCGTATTGCGGAGAGGCCCTTATCTCTAGCAGAGTTTTCGAGATCTTTAAGGGGATCTTGGCTTTCAATGCTTTGATTATCTCCAGTGCTTGCTCCTTGGCGTCTTTGAAGGGATCTATGGAGACCTTGGCCTCGTCCAGTAGTAACTCCACCCTAGTCGGAGGTAGTGGCAACCCGGTTTTTGAATCGACGCAGTTCCTCGATATGTAAGCTATTATCTGCTTGCGCTTGCTCTCTATGAGCTCCTTCCTCTGCCTTGCTGTTAGCTGGATTTCCCCCCGTTGAATGATGATCTTCCCTATTTCGTAGGGATCGAGCGTCTTAAAGGTCTTCTGAAGAGCCTCTCGCGAAGCCCTCAACCCCTTCTTGGCATCTTTGTATATCACGTCGCTTATCATGGCCTCTCTGATGTCGACCTTTGCCCCTTGCTTCATCTGCCAAGCCTTTTCGGGGTCTATGAGTATCTCGAATCTCTCTGATCCAACAACAAGCCTTGCGATGGAGTGCTCACTTTCACTCATATTTATTTCATCCGTTCCCTAAACTTCTCTACCAGCTCTTTGACCTCTTGCGCCTTTAACTTGTCGAAACGCCCAGTCTTGACTTCAGCTATCGCTATTTCGATCTTCTCAGCACTAAGCCCCCCTTCAACCACGGCCTCCATGCACTTCAGCGCCAGCGTTATGCCCTCCTCGACGCTTAACCCTTGGTTATAGTGTTTTTCGAGTATCTCAGTGGCGGTCTGCGAGCCAGCGCCTATGACCACGGCGTAATAACCTGCGTATGCACCGCTCGGCTCCGTCATGTACAATCGAGGCCCGGTCCTATCGACGCCTGCTATTATGAACGACACGCCAAATGGTCTAACTCCTGCGTGCTGAGTGTACAACTGCTTGAGGTCGCTTATCCTGCGAGTCAGGACTTCGATGTCTATGGGTTCATCATATATCAACCTATGTATTTGTGCCTCTATTCTAGCTCTATCGATTAAGACTCTTCCATCAGAGGCAAGCCCAGCGTATGCGATTCCTACATGGTCATCTACTTTCCATATCTTCTCCATGGTCTCGGGGTCTACGAGGGGTGAGATCCTCTTCTTCTCAACAGCGACCACTACGCCATCTCTACACTTTATACCCAAAGTCGTCCATCCTCTTTTGACTGCCTCTAGCGCATACTCGACTTGGTACAACCTCCCCTCTGGCGAGAAGACCGTTATCGCCCTGTCGTATCCTAAACCCGGCGGCGTAAACATTTTGGCCATCCCCACGTCGTTGAAGATGACTCAGCCTAAGATAATGTATTTAGTCTAATAACCTTTTCGCAATATGAGGGCTCTTCAGGCTGTAGGCCCATATCGGACACGTGTAGTTGCACTCTCCGCAGGCCATGCACTTCTCCGTCAAGATCTCAACGCCGCTCAGCCCCATCTTTATGGCTTCGTTAGGACAAGTTGCCAGGCATAACATGCACTTCACGCATAACAAGGCACGGGCTATGCCTCTAAGGATTTTAACCCAGTCCATATCTTCTGCCTCTACCACTATCTTCGTGTCCCTCTTCACCAAACTCGCGATCTTTCTTCCCCTGCTCATCAGCGTTGCCATCCGCTTGTCCTCTTCAAGCACTTCATACATGGTCTTTAACACGCCAAGTACCCTCTCGAAGTCATCTTCCCTTTTAATAGGGACTTCCTTCTTCTCCCATAGACACTGCAACGGGTCTCTGCACGCTCTTCTCCTTTCGACGTTTAACCATCTAGGGAATTTAAAACGCCACCTCCAGAGACCGAGCTTAACCCCCTCTTCGTCTAAGGAAAGCGCATCGGTCACTTTCCTCAAATATCCTTGCCACAAGGGGCCCATAACCTCTTCGATTATACGCATTTCAGCTAAGTCCATGCTTGGACAGACCCAACAACCTATTCGTTCAAGCCCCTTGTAATACAGGGGGTTCAGCTCGACACCTTCTTTAAACAAGTACAGCCACACGTTGAGCGTGCCCCAATCATGTATCGGGGAGACGCCCACTTGTCCCTTGACCCATATGCCCTCCCATACGGCGCCCTGCTTCCTCCTCTTGGCCGATTCGATCTCGCGCAAACCGATGAACGTTAAACATCTGCCTCCCAAGCCCTTTACAGCATAGGCTATGGGCGCTAATTTGCACGTTTTACAACACCATCTGAAGTCTCGAGCCGGAGGGCCGAAGATGTCGATCGCATCGAAAAAACTCGTGAACGAGCTCGCTCTTATAGTCTTGTCCTTAAGTCCTAGACGAGCTAGGACTCTTTCTACGTAACTTATCGTCTCAGGATACTCTATTCCGGTGTCCGTAAACAAGACGTAAAAGTCCTCGCCTAAGGCCTTTTTGACGAGCAAAAGGGTGGCTAAGCTGTCCTTTCCTCCTGAGAAAGATACGAGAACAGGGCCCTCTCTCTCGGCGCAAGCCCTTTGTATGAACTTTATAGCCTCCCTCTCCTTTATCTCGATAAAGCTCCTGTTGGCTTCGACAACATCGCTCCACGTAGCTTTTTTCGTTAAGATCTCTGCCTCCTTGGGCTCGCCGTGATGCCTGATCTTGACGACCATCCCCTTTCTCTCACTCAATCTTTGCCCAAACCCTTGAACAACCTTGCCCACACCTATCGCTCTCCATTCCTCGTTGACCACGTACACGAAGTCCTCTTCGCGTACGTCCCTATCATAATCCTTAACGCCAGGGGCCAGCAGGTTCCTCCCTTGCATTGCTATAGCCCTCTCGGCACCCCTGTCAACCAAGATCCACTTCCTCGCCCTCTGCTTGGCCATCCTCCTAGCCCCCTCCATGTAGGGTACGAAACGAAAGGCCCCTCTTCTTACATCGTACTCCCAAAGGCCTAATACTTGGCCGTCGACTATCACCTCGTAGGCCAAGTCTACGTGGGGGACCTTGTTGAGCAGCGATACTCCGTCTTCTGGAGCTATGAGAGGTGCCACGTCTCTGCCGTATTGATTACTTATCGTCTCCCAGAGCCTCCTTCTCTCCTCAGCGAACATGGGCTTTACGTTGCCCGGCGGGGTTATCTTCACCTCCTTAATCGCTACTCCGTCCTCACACAAATCGCACCTCTTAGAGAGTAGGGGGACGTTGCATTTCATACACCAATAGAGAGCTTCTCCCACCATCCTTAACGACCTTTGTCGATCTAGGGGGTCAACCTCGTCCTGTCGCGCGGGAAGAGCACGACCTCTCTTATGTTCTGCCTGTTAGCCAGCACCATGAGGAGCCTTGAAAGGCCCAGCCCCCAGCCAGCGTGAGGCGGCATTCCATAGTCGAAGACCCTTAAGTGCTCTTTGAAACTCTCGACGTTGAGTCCCTTGCGCTTTATGCTTTCCTCGAGCTCCTCTCGAAGATATATTCTACTTCCACCACTTGCGAGCTCTATGTGATGCCATAGGAGATCGAAGCTCTCGCATATCTCTTCATTGCCTCGATGAGGCTTTATGTAAAAGGGCTTTGCTTTGCTCGGCCAGTCAATTATGAAGTAATAGTCGCCGTACTCCTCGCCCAGCACCCTTAGAGCGGGCGTCGTCAAGTCGTCGCCCCACCTCACGCTTATCCCCTTTCTTCGCAGAAGCTCTATGGCTTCCGTATATGTAATTGTTGGGAAGGGGGTCTGGGGTTCTTTGAAATCGCCGTGAATCCTCTTCAACTCTTCATAGTACTTATCCCTCAGATGTTGATAAACGTGGACTATGCACTCCTCTAATATCTTCATGACGTCTTTGTAGTCCATAAACGCAACCTCTATATCCACCGATACGAACTCGTTGAGATGATAAGGAGTGTTGGATTCCTCGGCTCTGAAGTAAACCCCTATTTCGTATACTCTCTCAAAACAGCTCGTTAGGATCTCCTTGTAGAGCTGAGGGCTTTGAGCTAAATAAGCAGTCCTTTCAAAGTACTGCACTTTAAATAGCTCTGCGCCACCCTCGGTTGCCGAGACGAGAATCTTTGGTGTTATGACTTCAATGAACCCCTTCTCGTCCAGGAACTCTCTTATGGCTTTTAAGACCTCGTGCTGTAACTTGAAGATGAAGACCTCGCTCGGCCTCCGCAGGTCCATAAATCTAGAGTTCATGCGCGTCTCGAAGTCTGCAGGGACCTTGCCCGTGACTTCTAAAGGCAGAGGTGCTTTAGATAAGTTAAGCACCTTAATTTCCTGTGGCAATACTTCTACGCCCAGCTTGCTCCTCTCGCTCCTCTTGACTACGCCCTTTACTGCTATGACGCTTTCACGAGTTATTCGAGAGACCTTATTTAGTAAGCTTTGGCTCACGGCCCCCCTTTTAATTGTCACTTGGACGATACCCGACGCATCACGCAATAGCAGGAACTTTATGTTACCTAAGTCTCTTATCTCATGAAGCCAGCCCATTAACACTACATGAGAGCCGTCGGGCAAGTGCGCTACTTCGGAGTTCTTGTGAGTTTTCCTCCAGGTCTCCATGAGTTCTAATATCGACATTGTTGTCAGGACGCTATCTATCAGGTGGCAATATAAACTGTTTCCCCTATCAATTCTCGTATCACTTCTTCTAACGTCTTCGTGTCCGCAGGCAGTCTCTTTAAGTCCTCCGACGCTATCTTGACTATGCTCTCACAAGAACCATCTGGCAACCAGATGGTGTTCAGCGATACTACCTTTGCGGGGAACAAAAGCTGGCTCAAGAGATTCCTTAGAGAAGACGTTTTCTCGACTATCCTGACGTTAACCTCTTTCTCGTCACCTAAAGCCTTACCTATTTTCCTCCAAAGAGTGGCAAGACCCTTGCCCTTACACTCGACAAGTACTACCAGAAGGTTGTCTTTTTGGACGGCCTTGTAAAACGTACAGTCCTTTAGTTGCGGATACTTGCTTTCGTTGTTTAGGAACCACTTGGCAACCTCTATATCAAGCTTTGTTATCTCGCCTTTCTTCAACTTCTCATCGCAAGTCTTACACAGGAGGCCAGTCTTCAAGCAAAAGTAACATACCGGAAACTGCAACGCGTATCCCTCACTCCTTTGCCAACGTTATCGCTATAGTGCTTAAGTTGACGACTTCCCCCCTTTCCGTCACGAGCCTTTCGTTGCCAAGCTCTAGACTCTTAACCTTTGCAGTAGGAATAAATTTTTCCTTCACAATATTCGCTACATCAACGGCCTTAGATATCGCCCTTCCCCTGGCCCTTATCGTCACCTCGCTGAAGCCTTGGTGAAACAGCGTGAGGCACGCGAGGACATAATTCATGGTGGGCTTCCGCCCGACTATCACTGTGTTCTCTTTCATACCCCCTCCCTTGACTTTCGCTACCCTATACCGCGGCTTGGGGTTATATTGCTTCTTGGACCTACCGAGTAAGGTCGAGGATAGGTTTATTTGGTAGACCTTAAAGAAAGGCCTCGGGAGGTCGCTATGCCAATAGCCGATCCGCTCAAGTTGCAGATAGCCCAGAAGAAGCTACTGATGGTGAAAATTTGTCGAAAGTGTGGAGCCCGAAACGCCCCTACCGCTGAAAGGTGTCGAAAGTGCCGCTCCTATAACCTAAGGTGGAAGAAGCGCTCAGTCCAGAAGTAGCCTTTAATCTGGGGGTAGCCTTTCCTCTTATGGGGCCGGTAGTTCAGCTGGCTAGAACGCCCGCCTCACACGCGGGAGGTCCCCGGTTCAAGTCCGGGCCGGCCCACCACTTTCATCAGTTAAGAACAACTTATTGTAAACCTTTTCGACAAGCTCTTTCACCTCTCTTATCTGCATTGCCAGCTCTGTCTGGTCGTTAGAACCCCTCTCTCCTCCCTCTAGGTAAGTAGCCCCCTTAACCTCTTTGTGAGGGAATAACGTTATCACGTTTGCTAACGCTCTCTCAGTACAACTTCGAGGGATGCCTAGGCTAGCCATTATCGCCTCGATTTTTTGAAGTTGAATGCCATGGCTTAGCAGGACCTCGAGCAGGCCCTCTAATGTTAGCTTTACGACTTTATTCCTCATTCATATCACCGAAAACGTATTTTCTAAACACTCTATAGTATAGTTCTCTGATCGTGAACTGACTGACATTTAGTAGAGAGCTCAAGGACTTTTGCGTCAATACATCTTTCCAACGATGTTTCAAAACTAAGATCTTGTCGGCGGTGTATATGGCCGTGGCCACGAGCGACAGAGGGCTTTTATTGCACTTGACTTTCTTGAGTAACGCGGAGGCCTCGGCGTAAAGTTCTCTCGAATACAAGAGAAGGTCTATGTTATTTCTTGACAGTCTCTCCTTGACCTTCTCGTCACGCATTATCTTTCTTATGGCAGTAGACAACAGCTCCTCCGGCTTCCTTGGCCTTAGAACGACGCCCACGCCCTTTCTTAGAAGGAAAATTGCCTTGAAGATGTCGCTAAATGATATGTTAATGCCCATTTTCCTTAAGTGGACAACTATCTGCCTTAAAGTTAGGTCGCCCTTCCTATACCTCTCCCTTATAGCTACGTAGAAGCTAGCTGTCATCAACGCTATGTGATTCTTTCTAATGCTCCTCAACTTCAAAGCGACGTCGTAGTAAATCTCTAAAGCCCTCCTCCTGATGCTCAACGACAACTGTACTGGAAGTAACGAACATAGAGACAACAAAACGGCATAAGCCCTTCGAACTGCTCTTATCGAGACCCTATCTATGTAGTACCGCTGGACGAAATCTAACTTACTGAAATGCTCTATCATCTTTGTCTTTTCGACACAATTGCTACCTATGTTGCGCCAACATATCGGCACTTTAAAGGGCGTTTTGTTGAGCACTTCGAAATGCTGCGTCCCTCTGTTGCCATCGGCCTTGGGTCGGCGGGGCAAGACCGTTCTGACTCCTTCGTAAACGAGACCGCAATCCTCACAAACATATTCTCCATCTTTCGAGATGATCAGCGTTCCGCCGCACTCCTCACAAGTCGTCCTGTGCAATTATAATCACCAAGGCTCACCACCAGAAGCCCAAAGTTAAGGTTTACGTTGTACTTGTTAAATGAGCACCGACAACAAAATACTAGAAGAAGAGCATGTACGTACTAATTGAGTTTTAGAACCGTAGGCAGAGAGGGGTCAGTGAAAGTGTGCCCTACAACGACTTTATCCCTAGGTAAATTCTGTCTCCTGCCTTGAACTTTTTATGAAGCCCCTTGCCCTCTATCCTGACCTGGAGCCCTCCGATCGATCCGTATACAAGGGCCCTCCCCTCTTTCCCGCTCTTGGCCCTTTCGACGTTATATATCGTGCACAAGAACAACTCATCTACATCATGCTCGATGCTGGGGTCAGTGCTTATGATTAGGCGTGCCCTCCCCCCCTCCTTTAATTGGATGAGGGAGCGAGGGACCTCTAAGCTGATGTTGATGGCCTCTTGAGCAACGAACTTGACAATGTTCAGGTCTCTCAGTTCGCCCCTCTCTATCTTACTAACTTCAGCCTCGACGTCCATCAATATCTCGCCCGTCACGCAAGTACACCCGCAAACATAGATGCCTCGAAAATATAAATTAATTTGTAGGTCCCTTACAACTCTACGCCTGATAAAGAGCGAGGTGTCATAGAAGGTGAGTAGCTTTCAACCCTTGGCCGCGCGGAGGTTTTCGACGGAATTGTCCTCCCTCTTAGACAAGAAAGTGAAAGTAATCACAGCGAGCGGGTCGTCTTACGAGGGCAAGCTCGTAGCCTACGATCAAAACACTTTAACACTCATCCTGGCAAACGCTAAAGACGATAAGGGGGGCACATACGCGAGAGTGCTCATCAATGGCCATCACGTAGCTCAGATCCTAAGGCTGGAGGAACCCTTCGATCTCAAGGGCTTGGCTGAAGCCCTCGAAAAAGCCTTTCCTAATATGGTGGTCTTACACGAAGACGCTGGGGTCATAATTGTGATGGACAGGGTTCGAGTAACTGAAGCGGGCGTAGTTGAGGGCTCAGGGCCAATAGCCGAAAGGGTTAAGAAGATATTCGAGGAGTTCGTAGCGTCAAAACAATCTCAGAGTAAGGCGTGATATGAGCTTTGAAGTATTAGACAAGGACTTGGCGGGGAGGATAGGGAGGCTTAAAACAAGGAGGGGCGTAATAGAAACCCCCTACCTTTTTCCAGTCATAAATCCGTTTGATACCACGATAACGGTTAAGGACATCGAGGGACTGGGATTCAACGCGTTTATAACAAATATATTGCACGTGCGAAGAGCCTTGCAGGAACGCAAGGTAATTGATGTGCACGATTTGTTAGGCTTTCCTGGGCCGGTGATGACTGACTCAGGAGCTTATCAACTCCTGGTCTATGGAGAGGTCGACATTACTCCGGAAGAAGCCGTGGTCTTGCAAGAGAGGTGCGGTAGCGACATAGCAGTAATACTCGACTATCCTACAGGCACGACGTCTTATGATGAAGCTCTGCGTAGAGTAAACGAGACCATAGAAAGAGCGAGGGCTCTGCAACAAATCAAGAGCGACGAAACGGTGTTGTGGGTCGGGCCAGTTCAAGGGGCGCCGTACATAGACCTAGTACAGTACTGCGCTAAGCAACTCTCGACACTGGACTTTGACATCTATGCCATAGGAAGCCCGACGACGATTATGGAAGCTTACAATTACGAATCGCTGGTCAACATAGTCTACGCCTCTAAAACTATACTGCCGCTAGGGAAGCCTGTTCACCTCTTCGGTGCTGGCCATCCGATGATGCTCTCGCTGGCCGTGGCGCTGGGTTGTGACCTCTTCGATTCCGCTTCCTACATTCTCTATGCTAAAGAAAACAGGTACATGACGCCCTATGGTACCTATAGACTCCAGGACTTAGGGTACTTCCCATGTTCTTGTCCTATATGTTCGAAGCACTCGCCTCAAGAACTCAAGGAAATGCCATCAAACCCGCGGGTGAAATTGATAGCGTTGCATAACCTCTACGTGCTTGCAAGTGAGCTCAAGAGAATTAAGCAATCAATAAAGGAAGGTTCTCTATGGGAGTACGTCTCAATGAGGTCCAAGGCTCACCCGCGGCTTTTTCCTGCCTTTCTGAGGTTTAGAGAGTATAAGTCGTTTCTTGAACGCCTCGATCCTAGAACTAAACCTTCGTTATCGGGCCTCTTCTTCTACGACTTCCACGACGTCTTTAGGCCTGAAGTTGTGAGACATATTAAGAAGCTCAAGAACTGCTTAAGCGGCCTTCGGGGAAGGATATTAATTCTAGTTCCTAGAAAAGACACCCCAACCTTTAGAAGCTTCGTCGAGGGACTTATCAAGAAGGTCGACGAAATGTCTAAAGATGGCAAGGAAATCAAAGTGCTCTTTTACGACTATCCCTTTTCTCTAATCCCCATCGAGCTCGACGGATTTTTCCCCTTATCACAATACGAGGCGCCTTATGAGCTTGATCCACTATCTAAGGCCTATGTTAGTTCTAGGGTGGCAAAGCTTCTGAGGATCTTCGAACCCAGAGCTGTACTTCTTTACAATGACGTCGAGCGGTGGGGCGAATACGTTGAGATCGCGTGTAGGAAGTCATGTCGTGTCGTTAAGGTGCTTCGATCGAGAGAGCTCTACACGCCAGAAGATTTAGAGAATCTGTCACGTCTGGCGAGAGAGCTCGTCGAAGGCTAGTGATAGCGATTTTAATGCATTCTAGATGTACAGCGCGCTCATCTCAGTTACCTTTTCTTGCTTCCTCCTTAGACTTTCCTCAATCTCGGCCTCTATTCTTTGGGCATCTCTTATAAGCTGGTAGGTATCCACTTTAACCCCATATATTTCACTGAAGTACTGAATGGCTATTGCGGCTGCCATGGGGTCAGGCCTTGAAACATTTGCGTAGGCTAATACGGCTAGAGCTGGAAAGTCAAGCTGCTCAAATTTCATGAGCATTAATGCTAAAGGGCCCGTTATGTAAAGGCCCTTGTCTAGTATTTTATACCCTAACTTGAGTACCTTGTCTACGGCCTTGGTCGTGGCAGCGAACTTTGCCTTTTCACTCTCTCCCTCTTTTCTAACCCTGAGATCAAGGCCACCTATGAGAAACGCCTCGACGAACGTTTTAGACGTCCACTCGCATATCTTGTTTATGAACGCGTAGAGTTCTGGCATTGAAGGCATGAATTCCACCAACATGAAGATGAAGTTTTGATATCTGAAGAGCTGGATAGGAGTCGCGAGCCTGTTGTCCTCCATCCATACATAAGGGGGCATCCTCCTTAGAGTTACAAAGCCTAGAGGCTTGGCTTTCAACGCATAAATGATGTGTCTAACGGCTATGTACCCCGTGATACCCATTCCTTGAAACCCTGTAACGAATATGGGGTCCTTGGGTATGCCCTCCTTTAGTATGATGTTTACTGCCATGAAGCGTGCCCCCTCATAATATGTCGAAGCGCGAAGTTGAACTCAAGGGTAGTCCTTTAAGGATAAACTAAAACCTTTCGGCTTTATTAAACCAACTATTCATGCCTTTCAAGCCCTCTTACTCTCCTCGACGTCTCCGGCGATGTTGGTCTATAAAATACTTATGTTGAAAGCGATACGACGATGAGCTCTCAATGTCTCAGCGAAGAATGTGTCAAAGTGCTGTCCAAGGATAGAAGGACGATAGTTGTCATGAAATGTCGATGGAATGAGCCCGATGTAATAAACAACGAGCTATGTAGGGGCCGGTTAATTTTAAGGTTATCATTATTAAACAAGAACTTGAAAGGTACCTCCCTTATAGTGCAAGAGAAGGACAAGCTGGTAGAATATGATCCCTCAACTGTAAGGCTGTTAAGCGATTATTCTTACAAACTCTTTAAGATCAGGAAGGCGTTCACGAGATTTTGGGCAAGGCTATGTATCGACGATCCTCGACATTCACAATGTCAACGCCTTCACTCCTGTTCGTTATATAAGGTCGCTACTGACTGCAAGGATGGTCTTTCTTTCTTCAAGGATCTGGGTATCGCTTATGTCGATCCTCTCGCCTTCTACAACTCCCTGCGCCTAGCCATCTCGAAGGCCGACAAGGTGCGGTGCAGGAACAAGAAGTGCGTCAGAGAATTCAAATCCCTTTTGGAGCTTTCTTTAAAGGAAATCGAAGAGTCGCAATTGATTTCGTTGCTTAAAAATAATCAAAGCACCTTTGTAGGTGACGTCTATAAAGATATATTTCATCCGCGGAAAATCACAAGGGCGACGCACTTTAACTACCATTTAAAAGGACCGCCAATTGAAAGCTATGACGTCGACATCTTCCATGTTGAAATATGTCGTTCTCGGTCATCAGAGCATATTTATTATGTGTCAATAAACTTGCCTTACGCATTGAAGTACCTATCTAACATGTTAATCGAGAGCATGAGCGAAAGAATCTTGGACGAGATGATAAAGAAGGACTCTCTATGGGATAAAGTACATTTCCTAAGGAGCATCTTCGAAGATATGGTGAAGAGAAAGAACCTAACTCATGGAGATGATAATCTTGCCAAGAAGCTCGCGCTCTTCTCGACGTATAGAGCTCTGGGCGTACATAAGTTGATGCCCTTCCTATTGGATAAGCACGTCGACGAAATCTATCTCGACAGACCTGAGACAAAGGTATACGTAGATCACGAAGAATTTGGAAGGTGTGTGAGTAACATAACTTTACGCAACAAGGACGTACAGCGCTTCGTAAACCACGTACTGCTTGAAAGCAAGTTGCCGTTGAATTACCTAAATCCTTCATTGAAGTGGAACATGAGGATGGGCGATTTTATCGTTAGGGCGTCAGTGGACATACCTCCTCTTTCTCACGAAGGCCCCTCACTTGATCTTCGAAAGGTGAAGCATAGAATTTACACGATAGTAGACCTCTTCCTCAACAATGTGCTCTCACAAGAGGAGGCTGCTTTCTTGGTCTTGCACGTCATAAACAGGAGAAATATCATAATATGCGGTGAACCCGGAACTGGGAAGACTACGCTAATGAATGCCCTTGACTTGTGCACCCCCAAGAGTTGGCGCAAAATTTACATCGAGGACGTAATCGAGAGCTTGGACCAGAGAGATCAGGGTCGCCATCAACTTAGGCTTTATGTTGAGCCTTTTGAAGTCGGGAGAAGGACTCGGAAAAAATCCGTGGAGATAATTAAGCTCTTGCATAGGACTCCGGACTGGGTCTGCTTAGGAGAGCTACAGTCGAAGGAACACTTTAAAGCTCTATTCCACGCCATAGCGGCAGGCCTTCGAGGGATACACACATGTCACGCCTCGTCGGTCTCTGGCTTAATAAGGCGCTTGATACTGCATTGTGGGGTCTCTAGGGAAGATCTGAGCGGAATAGACCTAGTAGTTCACATGGTTAAGTGCTATCAAGGTCCTAGAGTTCTAAGGCGAATTGCTGAAGTGTGGGCCGTTGGCGTACCGAAGCCAGCTTCAACAGATCCATTGGACGTCCCTCTAAGCTTGATATTTAAGTGGGACCCTGAAAGAGACTCACACAACGTTGTCTTCGATGACATTTTTAGGTCGCCCTCGATACTCAAACTACTGGAGTTGGGGAACAGCTACGCCGCGCTGAAGAGGGAATACGAAGAGCTAAAGATGGTGCTCAACTCGTTAGCGCAAAACCCCCCGCAAGACGTTGAGTGCTTCACTAGGACGTTTGACGACTTCCTCCAAAGGCTGACAAAGGAGGGCGCATATGTCATCTGAGTTCGCGGTCATACTATCGTCAGCCTTAATAGCGATGTTCAGCGTGCTTTTTGTCCGTCAACTGAGAGAGTTAGAGAAACGTAGCTTTGTAACAGAGCCTAATCCTTTGTTGTTTAAGCTAATACCGATGATGTATCACACATATCGCAACAGGGTATCGTCATTTATAGCCTTAACGAGGCTTGATAACGCATGTCGAGTACTGCCTCAGCAACTAAGATTGCTAGCTCGAAAGCTGTCCCTAGGACGCGACGTGGAACCTGCTACCTTCAACCCTCTATTTCTCAACGTAGGTCTTTCCGACCCTCTCATTCAAGATGAATGGAAAGCCAACGACCTTCTGTTTAGAGAGGCCATGAGGGACTTGCGAAAAAAGTTATTTACGACCAACGTTAGAAACATAATCACGTTAGCGCTCACAGGCATAATTATAGCCCCCGTAATAGTGACGATTTCGGCTCTCTTCCATCAGAAGGAAGCCATTGAATTGTTGCCTATCGTGACATCGTTATTCTATGGCATTGCTCTGCAAGTGATAATGGTTGTCTTGAAGCGCTATGCCTTGATCCTCGTCTAGGTGATTGTCGTGACCTTCATTAATAAAGCCCTCCCCTTGGTATTAATATTTACTTCGAACTTCTTCCTCTTTCTCCTCTCGACGACTTCGAACTTCTTCCTCTCTCTTTCCTGCTCTCTCGCAGTAGCCTTCTTCGTTTACATGGTCATGAAGAGTTGCATTGAGGTCATAGCAGAGCTAAACAACCGATTTGTCGATTACGAGGTTCTTCACTTATTTGCTACCAAGTCTTTTAAGTCCTTGGCCAGTCGAAGGAACTTGCTCTCTTTACTGGAAGAGGTTTACAAAGTGCCCAATGCGCGGTCTGAGGCCCAGCTCAAGATGAAGAGAATTGTAGGGGGCATGCTTTGCAAGAAGATTCTAAAAGCCGAGGAGAGAAACCTCTCAAGCGCGACAAAGCTTTCATCGCCCCTGACGAAGCTGGCTTTCACATTGCTCGAAAAACTCGACTTCATAGATGAAGCCTCTCTCAGGGCCTTAGTGACTTCATTACGCGATTTGAGCTTTTCACTACATCTTAACGCTAAAAAGCTAAGAGAGTTGATCGCCGTCGAGAAGTTGAAGTACAAAGTTTTGCAAATAGCCTCGTCGATGACTTTGGGTTTCGTTATAAAGACTTTCTTTGCATTTGCGAGATTCTCGTCCACGAACCTCGTTTCCAATGCCCTGATATTCGCCTCATTTGCTTTATTATCTATAACGATTTTCACGGTCTTCACTTGCATAATTCAACTACGTTACCCTTCGCTCAAGGACTTGGCTCTCTGCTTCGCGATCTTCATTACCGTCATCCTCATGCCTCCTTATGAATGGGCTTAAGAGGCCTTCGCCTCAGAAGAGGTCGTGAGGGACGTGCGCAAAAATAGCAGGAGAGGCGTCAGGGGCTCGTTGCTCTTAGAAGAGGGCATGCTCATAGGAATTTCTGTGGTGTTACTTTCGGTAATTTTATCTATGGTTGTGGGGCTCTTGGGAGGGGTAAACGCGACGCTGAGTAGTGCGGGCAAGGCTACGGGGGACTTCTTATCTACAGTTGCTCAAAAGTTTGAAGAGATCTTCAGGCAGATCACGAGCTTTTTCCATCTCCAATAGCAAGTCAAGCTTTCCATCTCTCTCAAGTTTTGCAAGCCAATCTATTCTCCTCCTTCTCCTCTTACCCCGGAGTATGCTTAGAATCTCTTCGACGACCTCATCTACCGAACGACACGTGCAATCGACTTGCCATACCTTCTTCCTGCCGTAGAACTGCAAAGCGTCAGAAAGGCATACACCAAACAGCTCTGCTTGCGCGTTTTCTAAGCATTTCTTCGGTGACCACCCTTTCTCGACCCCCCTCTTTAAGATGAGGAGGGGATGCGCTCTTAAGACAAGCACCTTGTCCACGAGTTTTCTTGGAAATATCTCAACGACGTGACTGTCCAAGATGACATCGCAGCGTTCTGCTAAGTATGTTGCAAAAAACCTTCTGGCCCTCTTGATGTCCACGATAAAACTATCCCTTACTTCGTCCAGCCCCCTATACAACTTCTCTTCTATTATTACCTTCACGGCCTCTACGTGATGATGTTTCAGGAGCTCGGCCAGCCTCTTCGCTACGGTAGTCTTGCCAGTGGAAGGGGTCCCAGTTATCAGTATTCTCAAGCTTTTTCACGACCATAAAAAAGTGGAAATAGTCAACGTTTTAGTCTTTCTCCTTCTCTTCGCCTTCTTCCTTCTCTTTGGTCCCTGTTCCTCCCTTCTCCTTCGCCGCCTCGCTTCTGGCGGCCGCTATTACGTCGTCGATGCGCAATATCATGGCAGCTGCCTCCGTGGCAGCCTTCAGAGCTGTCGCCTTAACCGCTAGGGGTTCTATGACGCCCATCTTGAGCATGTCAGCTGGCTTCCCTGTATAGACGTCCACGCCCACGTAGTAGTTACCCTCTTTTTCATGCTCTGCGCGTAAGGCCATCATCACGTCTATCGGATCATGTCCTCCGTTCTCTGCCAGCGTCCTCGGTATCGCCTCTAGAGCGCTGGCAAAAGCTTCTATCGCCAGCTGCTCCTTCCCACCTACCTTAGCTGCGTACTCGCGCAGCCTTTTAGCGAGCTCAACCTCAATGGCTCCGCCGCCGGGTATGTAGCGTCCCCACTCGATTGCCCTAGCGACCGTGCTTAGTGCATCCTTCAGTGCTCTCTCGGCTTCATCCACGAACTTCTCTAGCCCTCCCCTTATCAATATGGCCACGGACCTCGGGTTCTTACAGTTCTCAACAAATATCAGCTTCTCGTCAGCTATCTTCCTTTCCTCGACGAGCTCGGCGTATCCTAGGTCGTTGGGCGTTAGGTCCTCTACGTTGGTAACTATCCTAGCACCAGTAGCTCGAGCCAGCTTCTCCATGTCTGACTTCTTCACCCTTCGAGCCGCTAGGATTCCAGCCTTAGCCAAGTAGTGCTGGGCGACGTCATCTATGCCCTTTTGGCAGAACACGACATTCGCGCCAACGCTTTTGATCTTCTCTACCATCCCCTTCAGTATCTTCTCCTCTTCCTCTATGAAGGCCTTCATCTGAGCGGGGTCGCTTATCCTTATCTCTGCATCGATCTCCGTCTTCTCTACCTCTAACGGACAGTCGAGGAGCGCGATCTTCGCGTTTTCAATACGCTTGGGCATGCCCGTATGAACGACCTCTTTGTCCACTATGATTCCTTGGATCAGCTTGGTGTCCATGACGCTGCCGCCTTGTTTCTTGATTAGCTGCACTTGATCAACGTCTGCGACGAGCTTGCCGTTTCTCTCCTCGACTATCTGCTTAACAGCCTTGACCGCCAGCTCCGCCAAGTAATCTCTTGCAGCGCTCACTACCTTAGCGTGCATTGAGGTCTTGGCTATCAACTTCAAGAGCTCTTCGTCTTGGAGGCTGACTGGTAAGCTTAGCTTCTCGAGCTCTTTCTGGCAGAACTCGAGCGCTTTACCGTAGCCGTCGATTATGACTGTGGGGTGGATATTCTTGGCCATGAGCTCTTCCGCTCTCTTCAATAACTCACCCGTTAAGACCACAACAGTGGTTGTTCCATCGCCGACCTCTTCGTCTTGGGCCTTAGCTATCTCCACCAGCATCTTGGCCGCGGGGTGCTGGACGTCCATCTCGTCGAGTATAGTCGCGCCGTCGTTTGTTATAGTGACGTCTCCCAGACTGTCCACGAGCATTTTGTCCATGCCCCGTGGACCCAAGGTCGTTTTAAGTGTCTCGGCTATGGCCCTTGCAGCAGCTATGTTGGCTCTCTGGGCTTCTCTGCCATAAGTCCTCGTAGCGCCCTCCTTCAATATTAAGACGGGAATGCCACTAACAGCGGCCATGACGTCATCACCCAACCTTAGCCTATCTTCTTCGGACAGTTATGAGGAGAGGCTTCTATATAACCTTTTCTAATGAAGAGATAAGCTTTGCTTCGGTCTTCATTTATACAGACTCGCGCTGAGCCAGCGGAGCACGTGCTTTACCGCTAGGTTTATGTCCTCGGCTGTGACGGTCTTCCTTCCTGCATGACGAGCTAGCTCCACAGCTTCTCGCGCGATGTCAAGGGCCACGTCTTCGAGAATTTTACACAGAGCTCTTACCGCGTCGTCTCCAACGCGCTCAGCGCCAGCTCTCCTAATTATCCTGTCTATAGGCGCCAACGGCAACTCCGCCATACTACCGCCCCACCACCTAATACTACTACCTCGTCCTGAGGCTTTAAGTTACCAGTGCCTCCTAGCAAAACCTCTTGGTTGAGAAAATTTAAAAACAACCCTCTTAGAGCAGAGAAAGACAGGTTGAAGAGACATGGGCAAGGTTAGACCCGCGTCCATTAAGAGGTTAGCCTATCAGATCTTTCAGCAATACTACGATAGAGTGAGCTTGGACTACGCACAGAACAAAAAGTTGGTCTTGGAAGTGTCCACGACCAGAGCCAAGCACTTGCTGAACAGAGTGAGCGGGTATTTGACCAAGCTCGCCAAGCGGTATAAGGCCCCTGAAGTAGCCGCACAGGCCAAGGCCTAAAAACGCTTTACAAAGCGTATTCTTCTACGGAATAAGTACGAGAGCGCGAAGCTCGCTAACTTCTCATCCCTCAAAGGCCTCTTTAGCTTGACACAAAGAGTGTGATCCTCCACCTCTACCTCATATTCATCGGACCCGAGGACCTCTCTCATCACTTCGTCGAAGTCGAGATGTCTAGGTTCGCCCCTCGCTCTTATTCTACATCGAGCGGGACAGGATTTTTCACAAGACTGTTCGTTTAAAAAACATAGAGAGGGGCACACGACGTCGTCATAACCGCTGAGCAGTTGCGAGACCGTGTTGGCACAACAAGCCCTCTTCAAGAATATGAGCCCTTTTTTCAACGCCCCTTCTCTGATGAGAGATTGTAAAGCTCCGTCGACTCTTACGTCGACGAACCCTCTCTTCAGCTTACCAAGGTCGATCTTTAAGTACTTAGCGACATCGATGCCTTCTCTCATCAACCTCCTCACTATGTTGAGTGACAACCTTAAGTTGCCGACGACGATGCCATAAGCCCCCGAGGCCTTCGCCAGCTCTGCGATCTCGTCCACCTCTTCGACTCTTAAACCTGGTAGCAGGGGCCTTATGAAAACGAAGGGCTTAAACCCCTTGCTCCTTAACCTACTCACAAGTTCTAACCTCTTTAAGGGATGTGGGGCCCTCCTCTCTAAGTGCGCGTACTGGCTCAGGCTCGTCACCGTAACCAAGATCGAGAGCTTGGAGCCTGTGATCCTCGCAAGCTCGTCGACGTGCTCGTCGTTTATTACCATCTTGGTCGAGACCTGACAGGGATTGCCTAAGTACTCCCCTACGGCCCTCAAGTACTCGAGGGTCTTAGGCAATACGTTGGGGAGAAAGGGCTCCGTCACGCTGCCGAAGGCGAGGTAAGTACCCCACTTCGTCGGGTAGAAGTACTTGTTGAAGAGTAGGGCGGCTACGAGTTGAAGCCCATTAAGTGAGTAGGGAGCGGCTTGCCAGCTAAAGCCCATGTCGTAGATGTAGCAATAACTACATCCCACTGGACAGCCTATGCCCGGATGTATCGTCAAGCCGCAGCCTATCGGTTTTCGCTTGGAGTGCCAATCACTCCTCGCAACCTTAAGCTCCTTACCCTTCAACCTCTTTTGGATGACCTTGAGTAGCTCCCTCTTTAGTCGTACTGGATTACCATTGTTGGCGGGCGCCACCATAACTCCTACGCATAGCCTTACTTTAACGTTTAAATACATTTGCCGTCCTTCTTCAGAGACGAGGGATGACGAGGCTGACCTGCTCTGAAGAGTGAAGAGATGTACCTCAACCGACCTCAATAGGGGGCTTGCTAGCGTGAGGGTTCGAGTGAAACTCTTAGCAGTTCTCAAGGGCTTAGCGGGGACCAGCTTTGTCGACGTCGACGTCGGTCGAGGACTGAGCATAAAGGACGTAATTTACTTGGTATGCAAAGACAACGAGGCCCTCTTCAAAAGAGTCTTCGAGCCCAGCGGAGAGAGAATTCGCAGCGACATAATAGTCTTGGTCGACGGTGTCGACGTAAACTTAATTGGCGGGCTCAACTCTCCGGCGGACAACGTCAATGAGATAACGCTAATACCTTCAGTCCATGGAGGGTCGGTTGCCTCAACCACGAGAGACAAGATGAAAAATTTGTTAGGCCTCTTGATGATGAACAAGGACAAGGTGGATTTAAGGATACTTCACGTAAAATTGAAAGAGGGGTTGTCATCGCGAGGAGTAGTTCAAGCGCTCGAGGGTATCTTCGAAGGTACCGATGTCGTGTGGGCCGCTTCGCGGCCGGGGCTAGTTCTATCCAAGCTCCACGCATTCCTCGTATTTTATCATACGATCAAGGCCTTCGCTCTAGGGAAGAACATAAGCAACAAGTTCAACATAGAGTTTCTTTTGCGCCTTGTATGCGAAGATCAGATAGCCCGCGCATTAGAGGTCGCGGGAATCGGCGAAAGCGCTAGGGATTTCTACTTATACGTCATGTCGCCAAGCAAGGAGGCGTCCGAGAAGGTGCTCCGGGCCCTATCTTCTCTCCCCGTAGAGGAGGTGAAACAACTCGACCTCTCTCGAGACTGCGAAGCGACCTCTCTGCTCAAAGTCCTTCGCGTGAGCGACGAAGAGCTACGCGCGACAAGCTATAAGTCCTCGGCCTTAAGCCCTGAGCTGAAGAGCGTCTTGACAAGAACCTCCCTAGTGAGTATCAAGAGGTAGTTATCTTCACTATAGAGACCACGTCCTCAGGCCTCAGTATGGCTATCCCCACGTCTTTGCCGATGATCTCTACTTGCAAAATCTTGTCAGGGCTCTTCAAGTTGACCTTCCTGTTGATCCCTTTGGCTATCTCCTCTATAAGCTTTCGACTGCTTATGTTGGAGATCCTCTTGTTCACGGTTATCCTGTACGTCTCGCTCTCTCCTATCTTCGCGTTGGCCAGCGAGACCGCGACTCTCTTTATCTCCTCGACGTCGTCGCTCGTGACGGCGTCTATTGGGGTGAGCTTAAGGGTGTATCTGACGTCCCACGGCCTCTCCCTAGCTATCTCCCCTATTTTCTTAGAGGCCTCGTAGGGGTTCAGCTTGGTTCTCACAAACAATAAGCCGGGGACAAGAGCCCTACGCACCTCCACTTGGTCGTCGCCTAGCTCTCGAAAAAGGTACCAGAGCTCGCTAATGCAGTCGTCCTCTCTGTTTCGATACGTTGATACCAACAGGTTGAACTCCACTGACGACACCTTCACGTGTGGTTTAGAGGTGTAGGACCCTTAAAAGCTTCCCTAGGATCTGATCGGTAACTTTAAATAAAGCCATAATCTCCTGAGAAAGCGCTCTGGGGGACGCGAAAATGGAGGAAGAATGGGAAGAATGGGAAGAGGAGGAGGAATGGGAAGAGGAGGAATGGGAAGAAGAGTGGTGACGACCCCTAATTCATTTTTGATCTAAACTCGTCGTCATCATGTTTTAAACTTTGTTGTTTGTTGAGCTATGCGTTGTTGGTTATGGTAACGATAATGGAGCCTCGTAAGGTATGGATGTATCACGGGCGATGAAGTGGATAGTTATGTGCTGAGATGCCGTTGGCTTGATTTCGCCAAACGATCTCGGCATTCCGAGGATCGGGGACCTCCATGCCTCGGATAGCCGTCATAGACAAAGACCTCTGCAAACCGAAAGAGTGCTACAGGGAGTGCTTTCGCTTCTGCCCACTAGTCAAGAATAAGGTAATGGCCATCGAGATCAACGAGGAACTTCAAAGGCCGATGATAAAGGAGAACCTCTGCGTGGGGTGCGGCATTTGCGTCAAGAAATGCCCATTCTCCGCCATAACCATAGTCAACTTGCCGGAAGAGTTAGAGCGCGAATGCGTTCACCAATACGGAGCTAACGGCTTTAGGTTGTACAGGCTTCCCCCGCCCCGAAGAGGCCACGTCTTGGGTTTGATAGGCCCCAACGGCACCGGAAAGACCACGATACTTCGCATTTTAGCTGGCGACCTCGTACCGAACCTCGGGAACATAGAGCTCCGACCGACGAAGGATGACGTAGTGCGCTTTTTCGCGGGCACAGAGCTCCAGTCGTACTTTCGAGCCCTGTACTCAGGGAGATTGCGCGTCGTACATAAGATACAATACGTCGACGTAATACCCAAGTACGTCAAGGGCGCGGTCAAAGACCTCCTTGCCAAAGTCGACGAGAGGGGTCTGTGGAAGGATCTAGCGAAGGAGCTTGACTTAGTCGACGTAATCGATAGGGAGGTCTCGGCCCTATGCGGTGGTGAGTTGCAAAGGTTGGCCATAATAGCCGCGTGCAGCCGAGAGGCTGACGTCTACATCTTCGACGAGCCAGCGAGCTATCTCGACGTAATGCAGAGGCTCAAGGTCTCCAAGGTCATAAGGTCGCTCTCGCAAGAGGGTAAGGCCGTTGTCGTCGCCGAACACGACCTCGCGATCCTAGACTACGTTTCAGATAAGGTATGCATCATGTACGGCAAGCCAGGGGCGTACGGCATAGCCTCTCAGCCCTATGGAGTTAGGGTAGGCATAAACATATACCTCGATGGCTACATACCCGGCGAGAACGTGAGGTTCAGGGAGGAGCCCATAAGGTTTAGGCTAAGGCCTAGGCCTAGGGAGTCCCTCTCCGGCAACGAGCTATTCTCGTGGCCCTCCTTTAAAGTCGAAGTGGGAGGGGTCTTCGAGCTCACTGTGAACCAAGGGGTCGTACACGAGGGAGAGGTCATCGGTATATTGGGCCCCAACGGAATTGGCAAGACCACGTTCGTGAGGTCCCTCTTGGAGCGTATATCGAATGAAGGGAAGAGCGAGATAAAGCTTAGTTACAAACCACAGTACTTGACGCCCGAGGGCGACGAGGTCGTATACGACTACCTGTCGAGGAACTTAGGGGGCGTGTTGTCTTCCTCTTGGTTCAAGAGCGAGATATGCCAGCCGTTCATGCTCGAACACCTCTTTGACCGCAAGTTGTCATCTCTGAGCGGTGGAGAACTTCAACGAGTTAGCATAGCGTGTGCGCTAGCGAGAGAGGCGGACATCTACCTGTTAGACGAGCCCTCGGCCTACTTAGACGTAGAACAACGCCTGATAATGGCAAAGCTCGTTAGAAAGATCGTTGACGAGAGAAAGGCCGCGGCCTTCGTTGTCGAGCACGACGTCGTCGTAATGGACGCAGTCGCTGACTCGATAATGGTCTTCAGTGGCAGGCCTGGCGTCTATGGCATCGCGTCGAGCCCCACGGACTTGAGAAGCGGCTTCAACGTCTTCTTGAGAGAAGTCGACGTGACTTTCAGGAGGGACCTTCACAGCGGTAGAGTTAGGATAAACAAGCCGGACTCCTATCTTCACAGGAAGCAGAAGAGTATAGGAGAGTACTACTACATACCTGAGAGAGAGGAGGCAGAAGAAAAGGAGGGGCGATGAAGCGCATGATAGGGGGCTAAGGTTTATATCGTTATCTCGCAGTTTTCTTTTAGCTAGGTGGTTGCTCATGCCTCAAAAGGTCACTATCAGTTTGATAAAAGCCGACGTGGGCTCCCTTTGCGGTCACCACGTCGTCCACCCCAAACAACTAGAAGTTGCCCGCAAGCGGCTCGAAGAGGCCAAGAAAAATGGGCTCCTGATAGACTACTACGTCTTCAACTGCGGCGACGACTTAGAACTTCTAATGACCCACACCAAGGGAGAGGGCAGTCCAGATATTCACGGCTTGGCTTGGAACACCTTTAAGGAGGTCACGGAAAAGGTATCAAGACCTCTAAAACTTTACGCGGCTGGGCAGGACCTCCTCTCGGACGCTTTCTCGGGCAACGTGAAAGGGATGGGCCCTGGAGTTGCCGAGATGGAGATAACTGAGAGGCCCAGTGAACCGATAATAGTGTTCGCAGCCGACAAGACCGAGCCCGGAGCGTGGAACTACCCACTCTACAAAATCTTCGCGTCGCCGGACAATACTGCTGGTCTAGTGATAGACCCCAGCATGCACGAAGGTTTCATATTTAGGGTCATGGACGTCATTGAGGGAAAGATAGTCGATCTCAGTTGCCCCGAAGAACTCTACAGCTTGGTGGGTCTCTTAGGCACTACCGGGAGATACGTCGTTGAAAGAGTCCTGAGAAAAGTGGATAGAGAAGTTGCTGCGGTGGCAACTACAACGAGGCTCAGCTTGATAGCCGGCAAGTACGTCGGCAAAGATGATCCCGCCTTAATAGTCAGGGCCCAACACGGCTTTCCAGCCGTCGGTGAGATACTAGCACCCTTCGCGTACCCTCACCTCGTGGCAGGCTGGATGAGGGGCTCGCACTATGGCCCGTTAATGCCAGTTAGCTTGAAGCATGCGCGCTGCACGTTCTTCGACGGCCCGCCTCGAGTTATAGCTCTCGGCTTTCAGCTGGCGAACGGCGAGTTGATAGGCTTAACGGGCTCTGAGCCTGCTGACCTCTTCGATGACCCGGCTTTCGACGTGGCGAGGACCGTCGCAATGCAGGTAGCCGATTACATGAGGAGAATGGGAGAGTTCATGCCTGCTAGGCTAGGACCCGAAGAACTTGAGTACACGACGTTACCGAAAATACTAGAGAAGCTCAAGGACAGGTTCAAGCACGTTTAGAGCTTTTTCTCTCTTCGTTAATGACCGTCAATATCCTAGCTATTGTCTTTTTTATAACCCTTATTTTGCCGGGATTCTCTAGCGGGGCTCCTGAGGCTTGCTGAGCCCTAAGCCTTAGGAGCTCTGCTTTCAACTCCCTAAGCTTGGCAAGCCTCTCTTCGCTAGACATCTTTCTTATGTCCTTAACTTTGAGTATTGCCACCGCTCTCACCCTCGCTCTTCGCGAATACCTTGCCTTTGTCCAGCTCTTCTATGGCCTTGACAGCCGAGGGCAGGACTATCTTGACCTTTATGCCTATTTTGCCCTGTTTTAAGAGCGCGTGCTCGACAGCTACGTCAACGTGCTCCTGCGAGAGCTGGCCAGCCTTCAGGACTATCCCTGAGCTCAGCTTCTCATACCTAGCTCGCTCGGTCCTGAGCTTCCCTTTGATCCTTATCTCGGCGCCCAGGGCGCCAGCCTCCATTATCTGGTTTAAGGCTATGTAGGCGGCCCTCCTGAAGTGTATGCCCCTTTCGAGGGCGCTCTTGATCCTTTGAGCCATTATCTTAGCGTTGAGCTCCGGGACTTCGACTGGCGCTACCGCGATCTGAGGTCTCTCGATCCCAAACATCTTCTCTAACTTCTGCGTCAACTCGTGGATCGTGGAGCCATGCCTCCCTATGACCATTCCTGGCCTCTCTGCGTATATGGTCACGTTAGTTCCCAGAGGCGTCTTCTGCAAGTCCACTTTAACGTAGCCAGCCCTTTCCAGTTCGCGTTCTAGGAAGGAGTCTACATCGAGTCTCTTCAACGCCTTGGCGATGAAGCCCTTCTCGATATCCGGCATGAAGCCCTCCCAGCCCACAACTTTTCCTAGCCTTCTTTGACCGCCACCTCTATATGAACTAGCTGCTGGAAGAATGGAGTGGCTCTACCGAAAGCCCTCGGTATGTACTTCCTGATGACTGGCCCCTTATGCGCAGCGGCATGCACTATGACTAACCTCTCGACGTCAAGGCCTTTGTTCTCGGCATTGGCCTCTACGTTCTTTAAGATCTTTAACACTTCTCTTACGACCCTTATCGGGTAACCGCCGCTGGGGTGCTTGTTTATGCTACCGTGGTGCGCGCGCTTTCTGTTAAAGGTGGTAAAAGGTACCATTATCTCCCTCTTCAAAACCCCCTCTAATAGCTCCTTAGCTTCGCTGAGCTTCCTACCCTTTATGAATCTACAAACCTCTACCGCCTTTTTCCAGCTTATTCTTAAGTCCCTTCCGCTGGCAATGGCCATTTTCTCGGGCTCGTAATTTTGAAGCGAGTAACCGAACTCCGGCATAGAAGTACCTTCCTTAGTACTGTTAGCGGTGGGAAAGTAAGGGCTCTCGCCTATTAGGTTTCCGCTTTAATAAGGTAACTCTTATAACTAGGGCAGCCAAAAAAGAGGAGCGAGTGATCGTATGTCGAGCAAGTTCACGTACAGGGGCTACAGCTTAGAGCAGTTGCTGGAAATGCCAATGGACGAGTTCATAAGGTTGCTCACAGCGAGGCAAAGGAGGTCGCTTTTAAGAGGTCTAAATGAGGAGAAGAGGAAGCTACTCGAGAAGATAAGAGAGCTCAAGAGCGGCAAGAGATCAATAGTCAGGACGCACATCAGGGACATGATAATATTGCCCGAAATGGTCGGCGCGACCGTCCACGTTTACAACGGTAAAGAATTCATCCCCGTCACGATAACGGAAGAGATGATAGGTCATTACCTAGGAGAGTTCGCCCCGACGTGCAAGAAGGTGGAACATGGCGAGCCCGGACTAAGAGCAACACGAAGCTCGATGTACGTCCCCCTGAAGTAAAGCATCGTAGTGAGGAAATAGAAACGTAGCCCTAGGCAAAAAGGGCTCGAGTCCATCCATGAACGGTTTAGCCTTTTCACTCTCTCCTACCGGTCCTCTTGCTGGATATGTGCCCAACTTTTGCTCCTGGAGGCGTCCCATGGCTTACGGGCGGGCTACCCTTTGGATGAGCACCTCCGCCATGGGGATGCGCATAAGCGCCCATTGCCTTGCCGCGGACCTCAGGGTACTTCCATGCCTTCACCTTTGACAGGTGATACTTAGCGCCAGCCTTCACGAAGGGCTTCTCTGTCCTCCCTCCACCAGCAACGACGCCTATGGTTGCCCTCGCCAAGCCGCTGAGGAGCTTTGTCTTTCCCGAGGGCAAGCTAATGTACACGCCCTCAGTTGAATGGCTTAATACGATGGCGTAGCACCCCGAGCCCCTGACTAGGCGTCCACCATCGCCATACGAAAGCTCCACGTTGAAGACTTTGGTCCCATCGGGTATGCTTCTGAGGGGCAATATGTTGCCCGGAGCTATCTCGGCCCTATCTCCTATCTGTATCTTCTGCCCCACCTTGATCCCCTCAGCGGCGACGTTGAAGAACCTCGTTCCGTCTGGCAACCTGATCAATGCCAGCGGCGCCCCTCTGCCCGGGTCATGGATAATCGCCTCCACCTTCCCTTCGATAACGTCTTCGCACTCCCTCTTACATAGGTTAGGATACTTGGCAGGACCTTTGTGCAACCACCTTGGAGACCTGAAGACGGAGCCCCCGCGACCTTTGCGTTGAGCTAATATGCGCTTGCCCATAACGATCACCCTACAAGATGCCCAGCTTAACTGCCACGTCAGAGGCCTTGTGCTCGGGCCTTAATTTCACAAAGGCCTTCTTCTCCCCTCTTGGGGTTATGAGGGTATTGACCTTCTCGACCTTGACCTCGAAAAGCTTTTCGACAGCCTCCTTTATGCGAGGCTTGTTAGCCCTCAAGTCAACGATGAAGGTCAGGGTGTTGCTCTTTTCGATCAACGATAGGGCCTTCTCCGAGACCACGGGCCTCAGAACGACATTGTAATATTCCAAAACCTTTTCACCGACTTTTTCGTTGCTCACCCTTCACACCCCATTCCTCATTTCAGCCAGCGCTTTTATCGCGCCCTCGCTCCACACGGTCAAGCGTCCCGGAACTCCTCCCGGGGCTAAGTGCAAGACCGAGAGATTTTTGACATAAGCAACGGTGACCCCCGGGAGGTTCCTAAAGGCCTTCACGGCTTTGCACTTTCCGGAGAAGACCACGAGCAAACTTTTGCCTTCCTTATACCTCCTTCCCCTCATCTTCCCCTTGCCCGCCCTTATCTTGACTCTTTTGCTCACTCTCTCTACATCACTCCATAACCCTATCTTCGCTAAGAACTCCCTAGCCTGCTTTGTCGTCTCGATCTCCTCGATCTCAGCCCTCACCACTATTGGCAAGGAGATTCCAGGTGGAAGCACGTGGCCCCTCTTTTCCACTAGCTCCTTGACGGCAGTCGCGGCTATCGCGGATTTGATGGCGAGTCGCCTCTCCTTCTTATTTATCCTCTCGCGTATCCTCTTCTCGACGGTTGGTGCGTGGGCTCTCCTTCCCCCGACGGCCATTGTCACAAAAGCGGCGCTTGCCGCCCGTGGATGCCTCTCTCCCTTGACTCTAGGTACCCTAGCGATGCCATAGCCCACTCCCCAGCTTTCAGCCGTAGTTCTCTTACCAGCCATGGGGTTCCTGCCCTGAGGCTGTATTCTGGCCGTGAGCGCCGCTAAGTAGGCTCGCTTTATGACGTCCTCTCTGACCTCGTAGCTGAAGACCTCTGGTAACTCTACTTTCCCCGTCTCCCTCCCTTCGAGGTCGTAGACCGTGACCATCTTGACAGGTCCTTGCACCACTAACCACCCTGTTTAGAGTCTACATCGATGTTCATTATCTTGGGGGGAGTGGTGGGCGCGCTCTTGGGAGGCCTCATGGGGAACCTTAGCCTCACGAGCCTGCCCCTAGGTCCTGGCACCGAGCCCAGCAACACTATGTAGGGCCCCCTGACGATGCCGTAACCGACAAAACCTCCCTTGACCGTTACGCTCAACCCATCTTCTCCAATCTTTATTATGCGTTTGTTGTACTCGGTCCGCTGGTGGAACCCCAGTTGCCCAGGCCTTGGTATGCTATACATCATGTCAGGCTTTTGAGGGCTTGCTGTACCGGTCCTTCGATGGCCTTTGCGGTGCTTGTGCCATCGAGGCATTATCTTCACTCCGTACCTCTTCACCACTCCTTGAAAGCCCTTACCCTTGGTCACGCTGATGACGTCGACGTACTGCCCTTCTTTGAACACGTCTGATGCCCTTACTTCCTTTCCAAGTATCGAAAGCGCGTAGTTCCAAGCCTCTTCGACGCTCTTAGCCGCGACCTTTATCTCCATGATCTCGGGGGTCTTTTTCCTCAACCCCGACAGTCTCGGCTGAGTGCATGCGAGCACCCTAACCTCTGTGACCTCGTTTAACAACTGTTGGGCCTTAGCTATCTTCTCTTCTTTATTGTAGTTCTTGGGGAGTGACGTCTTCCTCTCTAGATCTTTTGGGAGGTTATCGGCTAGGACCTCGAAGATGCTCTTTAGTCCATAGAGGGTTGAAGAGTAGAGCCTAATCCCGTACACAAAGAGGGGCGGAGCATCAAGTATGGTGACCGCCTTCACGACCTCTTTGCCGTAAAACGGACTCGTCGGTCTGTCTTCGATTACGACGGCGTGGGTCATGCCCGCTTTGTACGCGGCGAAGCCCATCAACTGCGGCTTCTCGACGATGACTTGAGGCCAATTCCTTATTCTAGCGACGATCCTTCTAGCTCTCACCCGCGGATAGAAGCCTAGAGATCCACGACGAGGCTGGTGAACGCTTCTCCCCACTCCTAATCCCTCGGAGTTTTCAGCTCAACGGTGTTGGGGAGTAAAATCCCTCAGCCCCCTATTTAATCTTTATTACCTTGAGACGGACCCACCCCTTCGACCTCGCAGCGAAGTAGGTTAATTATCGCAAGGGTAGAATACAGCGCTTCTTCGATCCTCACCGTCTTAGTTCCTTGGCTAGGCACGAAGTTCAAGGTCATATGGACCTCGTCGTCCAGATCAAATCCCTCCCTCCTTGCTATATCGTAAAGCCCTCTAAAGGGCGAGCCGAATATCAAGAGCAACTTATTATACTTTCTCATCAACTCCAACAGATTTTGCAACTCCCTGTGCACTTCCCTGCCATACTTGGAAGTTGCTATGATCAGTGCATCCCTCTTGAACGAAGATATCAGCCCCTTGAGGTTTAGATCCGTCACGTCGACCACGAATCCGAAGTAGTGGGGTACCTCATCCCTCTTAACTTCTCTCACTTCGATGATTTCGTCGCCCCTCTTAACGATCCTCAAGATCACCCTATCACCCCTCTTCAGCTTTCTTGAGCTCTGAAAGGCCAAGGATGCCCCGATCCCTACGTCGGCCAAATACCTCTCCCCCGCCTTGTCCACAACGAGTCCTTCTCGGTAGCAGACCTTGGGCAAGTCCTTTACGCTCTTTTCTATTGGATGGTTGGGGGTGTTTAGAGGCGGCAACAGGCCTACGTACCTCAAGTTGGGGTCAAGAGGGAAGACCTTTTTCCTGAGGTATTGCGGGCAAGCTAGGTAGTTAAAGAGTTTCCCTAGAAGGGCCCTCTCGTCAATTTTCTCGGTCTCGTCGCGATATATGACTAATTGCTCGACCTTATATATGGCTAAGGCCCTAGCCATGAATCCGACCTTGATGGTCTTCTCAAGTAGAGAGTTCGCCTCGGCTAGCGCCGTTGACGGCAGAGCAACCGCGACCTTCAATCGATAGCGCCCTCTCGCCTCTCGAAAGAATTTATAGCTCCCCCTCACAAGTTTAACTGGCCGATGAAGAACTTGCCGAGTGTTGAAACCGGGAATGAAAGGCCATTCATGATCTGAGGCCCTGAGCCGGTGATTAATGTTGTGGCGTTTCGTTTCTCGCAAGGCATTAATAAACACGCAGTTCTTGGGATCTTTGATCAGAGTTTACGGTAGGACTGTGGTGGGTAGTAATACAATAGTCGACGACATGGTGGTGTTGGGCTATCCCACTCGCAAGAGCTTGGCCAAGGTCTTGGAGACGAGGACACAAGCTCAAGACCTCGACTACGCCTTCGACGAGGTAAGCGAGGGCTGCATCGTTGGAGAGGGTTGCATAATACGTAGCGGCTCCATAATCTATGAGCGGGTCAAGATAGGTAATGGAGTTCAGCTCGGGCACAACGTGCTTGTTCGCGAAGAAACGAAGATAAGCGATGGCTCTAGTATCGGCTCTTACGCCATAATAGAGGGCGAGACTTGCATAGGCTCTCGAGTAAACGTCCAATCCAACGTCTTCATACCTAGGCGTACCGTAATAGAGGACGACGTCTTCTTAGGCCCTGGAGTGGTCATAACGAACGACAAGTACCCTCCAAGCGGCAAGATCGTCACGACGAGGATATGTAGAGGGGCCATCATTGCCGCTAACGCCATAATCATCGCAGGGGTAAAGGTAGGGCCAAACTCGTTTGTCGCGGCTGGTAGCGTGGTGACCAAGGACGTCCCCGAGGGCGTCGCCGTAAAGGGGAGCCCTGCCAAGCCTTTCAGCGAAATAGACGACTTCTTGAAAAAGAGGGAGAAATACCTCAAGTCGACATGAAGAGGCCAAGCGCGTCAGATGTCTAAGACGAACCTAACGACGTACTCGTCGCCCTCCCTCTTTATCTCCATTAAGTGGTACGTTGCGGCCTTTATGGCGGTTTTCGACTCGTGACGTTTGTCATCATATCTTTCTCCGGTTATTACCGCTTTGAGTCTGAAACCATTGTCGCCTCCAACCAATTCCTCGACCTTTACCTCAGAGCCCAAGAATCCCTTCGAGTCAAAGAGGTATATCAGCTCCTCGAGCCAATTATACAACAGAGAGTGCAAGTCGAACCCTTCGACCGTGACCTCCACCTTCTCTACCTTCTCGACGCGGCTTACGTCGGTCATGACCTCGTAAACCGCCACCCCGCTGAGGGCGAAGGCTTCTTCCAAGCTCTTGGCTCTGACCTCAACGTAGACATCAGATGGATGGTCCAAGAACTTTATGCTCATGTCAATCCCCTTTCTCGGGTAGCGCTTATTGTGGCGCCGGGAGCGGGATTCGAACCCGCGCGCCCCGGTGGGGCACCAGCTCTCAAGGCTGGCGCCTTGGTCCGCTCGGCCATCCCGGCTCAGATTACTCGGCTCTTCGCCAAACTAAAAACTTTTATTTTCACCCTCCGCTTCTCCGCATGTATATCTTGACCCTCAGTCCATCTACATCCCACTCCTTTGCGTACCAGCTCTCTCCAACCACGTCCACCTTGTTACCCATTCTCAACTCCCTCGCTCTGACCTCGCCTTTCAAGTACTCCACGTTCTTCGCGCTCAATACGCTCAGCGCGCCCCCTTCTGCTTCTACTGCTACGTCTATGTAATCTTCGATGCGCAGATTGAGCTCCTTGCGCATGTACTGTATTCTACGGACGAGCTCCCTAGTCAAGGCCTCGGCCTCAAGCTCCCTGTCTCGCGCCGTGTTCAGACATATCAGCATGCGCCTGCCCAAGGCGAAAGACCACTTCTCATAACCATCGATTCCGACCACTTCCACGTCCTCGTTGCTCAGCGGTACTTCCTCGCCATCCACGCTAACGCTCACCCTGCCGTGAGTGCAGAGCTCTCTCAGGAGCTCCTTGGCGTCAGAACTATCCAACAACTCGACGAGCTTTATTGTCTTAGGTCCTAGAGCCTTCTTGACTCTATCGTCTTGGACTCTCACCTTCAACTTCACGTCGCCAGGTATGGTAGTCGCAATGATGACGTTCCGAGCGTTGGCCTGCTCGCGCAGCGCTTTGTGAAACGTGTTCAGCTTTGCAGCTAGTCCCTCGTCGAATACCGTGACGACGACGTCGGAGACGGGCCACCTGCCCTTGAGCTTGGCCTTCTGCCTCGCGCTGGCTACCAGCGTTAGCGCCTCCATGAGCAGCGATGCCCCCTCTTCGAGCTCCCTCTTGAAGAACTCGGTCTCAGCTGAGGGCCAATCGAGCATGAACAGGCTCTCTTCCTTCAAGCCTCCGAACCTCTTCAAGAACTCTTGGTACAACCATTCAGCTAGGTGCGGGGTGAAGGGAGCCATGAGCCTAAGGGCCTTGTCAAGCACGTAGTACAGCACGCTGTAGGTCATGAGCTTTTCGACGTTTTCCTCCTCCAACCAAACCCTCCTTCTAATGAACCTTATGTAACCGTGACTTAAGTCCTCGACAAAGAAGTTGACTATGGCCTTCGCTGCTTCGTGCATGTTATACGCCTCGATGTTTGAGGTTACTGCCTCGATCGTTGTCTGAACTCTCGAGAGAATCCATTGGTCCTCCGGAGAAAGCTTATCAATAAACATTTCTATTGGATATTTTCTATAATCGAATTTATCTAGCTCCATGTATGTGCTAGCGAATTTGAATACGTTGAAGATTACATTTAACATGCGTTTTGTAGATTTCAACTCATCAACGTCGAAGTTCAAAGACTCCCAAGGGGCTGCCTTCATAACCAAGTACAGGCGCAGAGGATCGGCCCCTTCAGACTCTATGACGTCGCGGGCCCAAACGACGTTTCCCTTGCTTTTCGACATCTTCTGGCCCAGTTTGTCGAGTACGTGCCCTTGGCATAACACGCACTTGTAAGGGGCTTTGCCGAACAACATCACGCTCGTGAAGATTAGCGAGAAGAACCATCCTCTAGTCTGATCGACCGCCTCAGTTATGAAGTCGTAGGGGAACAGATTTTCGAAGAGCGACCTATCTTTCAGGTAGTCGACGCTCGCGGCATGCGCCACTCCGGAGTCCAACCAACAATCGAGCACGTGAGGCTCCCTTGTCATCTCGCCTCCGCAATTCGGGCATCGGAGCCGGACGGCGTCGATCCACGGCCTGTGAAGCTCTACGTCTTTGAGAGGGGTCAGGGCTAGGCTCTTGAGCTCTTCAATCGAGCCCACGCAGACCCTGTGCCCACACTTCACGCAAGTCCAGATGTTAAGGGGTGAGCCCCACACCCTGAGGCGCGAAATGCACCAATCCCTAGCGTTGACGATCCAGTTGTGGAACCTGGCCTCGCCAGCCCACGGCGGGACCCACTTAACTTTCTTGTTCTCTTCCAAGATCAAGCCCTTTATGGGCTCTATGCGTAAGAACCACTGCCTATCGGCTCTGTAGATTAAGGGAGTGTCGCATCTCCAGCAATGAGGGTACTCGTGAAGAATCGCTCCCTCGTAGGCCAAGAGCCCCTTCTTCCTCAAGTCTTCGATGATGATCCTGTTGGCCTCTCTTACGTACATGCCCCTGTATTTGCCAGCCTTGTCCGAATAGGATCCGTTGACCTCTACTGGGCAGAACACAGGTAGCGAGTACCTCTTGCCTATTTCGAAGTCCTCGGGCCCATGGGCTGGGGCTATGTGCACGCACCCGCTACCCTCCTCCATGCTAACCCTCTGATCGCACGTTATTATGTGAGAGCCATCGTGGCTTTTGTGCTCGGGCACCTCGTCTAGGAGCGGGTGTAAGTATTTGGCACCTTCGAGCTCCGATCCGAGGAACTTGCCGAGAACCTTGTACTCCTTTACCCCCACCTCGTCCATGACCTTCTCCAAGAGCTTCTCGGCTAGGATCCACCTCTCGCCTTTCACCTCGACCTCGACGTAGTACTCGTCCGGGTGCAAGCACACGGCCTCGTTGGCTGGCAAGGTCCAAGGGGTCGTGGTCCAAATGACCACGTACGTGGACTCCCTATTGAGCAACGGGATCTTCACGTAGATCGAGGGATCCTCTATGCTAGCATAGCCAAGAGCGACCTCTTGGTCCGAGAGAGGGGTCTCGCAACGAGGGCAGAACGCTATCACCTTAAGATCTTCGACCAACAGCCCCCTCTCGTACGCTTGCTTGAGGGCCCACCATACAAACTCTATGTACTCTTTACGCCTCGTCTGATACGCGCTGTCGTAGTCGAGCCACAGGCCCAGCAGTTCTGAGGCCTTCCTCCAATGGTCTAGGTAATAGTCCACGAGCCTATTGCACTCCTTCACGAACTTCTCGTAGCCCACGGCCTCTATGTCCTTTTTCGACCTCAGGCCTAGGTTCTTCTCGGCCTCGAGCTCGACAGGCAGGCCTTGGGTGTCCCAGCCAGCGCGGCGCCACACGTCGAAGCCCTGCATGAGCTTGAACCTAATGACTACATCCTTAAGGGTCCTACCCCTCGCATGACCGACGTGCATGAAGCCATTCGTTGTGGGCGGGCCCTCCAAGAAGCTGAAGAGTTTTCTCCCCTTTCGCGCTTCGAAGCACTTATTTATTATGTCGTTGTCGCGCCAGAAAGCCCTCACGTAGTGCTCGATCCTCAACGGATCGTAACCCTTCATCTCCATGACCATCACTCCTAGTGTTACTGCGCTAACTCAAGTCCTTTACCATGCTCAGGCGTTATGATCGCCTCCCAATGCTAGAGCCGTCAAAAAGTTTTAAACTTTAAAGAGCAGACTAGGCTTGTCAGCTAGGTGGCCTCTTCATGCCCTTTGCGTGCGTTGCTTTAATAGGAAGGCAACGACGATTTTTAGCGTTCCTCGCGCCGAGAAATGCCATCGAGAGATGGCATTGCTAATGTTACGTCCCTCAAATGGTGATGTGCATTGAGTAAGTCGGGGGCTTGGAGAGCGGTTTACGAGAGATTGCGTAGATTCAGGCCGCTTATAGTCGTGGCCTTGCTCTTAATGGCCTACGCCTTAGGCTATTATTTGAGGTCCCTGCCACAGTTCTTAGAGCAACACGTCCTGACGGGCGATGACCCCTACGTGTTTCTCAGGTACGCAGAAGCGATCTTGAAGAACGGCTCCATCCCCTCCAACGACACCCTGAGGTACTACCCTCAGGGGTTCGATGCTAGGTACGAGCTGCCCTTGGTTTCATGGTTCATAGCTGGCTTCTCTCGGCTAACGAGCTTGCAACCGATCGACGTAGCCATATGGTTGCCACCCCTCTTCGCCCCCTTAATCGTGATACCAGCGTTCTTCATCACCAGAACGCTTGCGAAGTCCACGACCGCAGGTATCATAGCCGCCTTCTTGTCGGCCGCCGCTCCGGGCTACCTCATAAGGTCCTTCGAGGGCTTCTGCGACAAGGAGGTTTTCGCAACATCCTTGATGTTCGCAGGCCTCGCCCTCGCCCTATTGTCATTTAACGCCATCGAGACCACACAAGGACTTAGGCGAGACATCATAACGTCGATGGCGCTTGCGATAGCGTCCGGCACGCTCATCGGCATCGCGGCCATCGGTTGGAGGGGCTTCCTATTCACGTACCTCGTCCTAACAGGTTACGCCTTGTTGGTGACGCTTTTCGGCAAGGATGGTAAGAACCTCAGCCTCATCTCCATACCTTATCTATTAGTACTAGTAGTTTCGGGGGCATTCGCGGCCTCCCCCCTAATTATCAGATATGGTGGTTTGGACTTTTTCAGGTCGATAACGTTCCTCGCTCCCGCGGGCATTGCCATCCCCTTAATGGCCCTAAGCAAGGTCAAGAGGAAATACGTCGTGGCCATAGTCGTCATTTTAGCCGCGCTTCTTCTGTACGTAGAGCGCGGTTACACCCTCAGACTGATGGATTGGCTCTTCGGTGGTAAAGGGTTAGTTCGCTCGACGGTCGCGGAGTCCCAAAGGCCTACGGCTTACGACGTGTGGAACCAAGTGGGCTTACCGTTAATATTCGCCGTCTTCGCGTTAGTGCCGAGAAGCCTGAAGGACCCAAGGGACAGAAGCAATTACCTCTTCCTGCTGTCGCTCTTCGGCGTTTCCGTGGCCCTCGCGGCCTCAGAGACGAGGTTGTTGATGTTCCTGTCAATAACCGTAGCAATCATGGCTGGAGACGTGCTGTCGAGGCTCATAAATTACTATGGCTTTAGGCTCTTCGTCAGGTGGAAGAAAGGCTTTAGGCTCAATCGAGAGGCGGCGATGGGCCTCGGCCTCTCGACGGCGTTGGCGACGCTGGCCATTCTATCCCTATTTGCCATCCCTACTTATACTGAGTATGGCCTGATCGTCAGCCACGCAGACGTATACAGGAGCATAGGCATGAGCGGTCACAATTACTGGCTGGGGGCGCTTCTATGGCTCAGAGAAAACACGGATCAAAACGCCATAGTAATCTCTTGGTGGGACTACGGCTACCTAATACAATACTACGCCAATAGGACTACCGTGGTAGACCCCGGGAACGTGTACGAGTGGAGGAACGTCGAGGTGGCGAAGTTCTTCATGTCGGAGAGCGAAGAGGAATCACTGAAGACTTTGAATAAGAGCTTCGGCCTAAAGGGCAAAGAAGTCTACGTGCTGGTCTCGCTCGAAGAAATCCCCAAAAGCTACGCTATAGCGAAGATAGCCGGCTCTTCAACACCATCATTCCAGCCGACTCAGCAAGGATGGAGCATAGGTAATCCTAATGCGCTCTTAACGAAGCTTGTCATGGGGATATGGTGGCCTCAATACGCAACTGGTTTAACCCACTTTGAAAAGGTTTACTGTGACTCACAATACATAGCGATTTATCGCATTGTATGGTAACTCTGCACAGCTTTTGCACGAGCTTGTTGAAACGGACCAACTTCATTACGATGGCTACGTGACACGGAAATCATTTCGAAGTTATGGCTGTTCTCCTACGAGCTTGGCCTTAAGCCTATACACCACGTACCTATCGTGAGGCGAGTACCTAGGTGGGTGCGGTACCTTCAGCTCTCCTCCGCAGTAGGGGCACTTGTCGCGCCGTAGCGTGTACCTCCTGCACTCTCTGCACCTCATCAAGAGGCTCTTCAAGTCCCACACCTACTTCTTCGGCTCCTCTAGTATCCTTCCTTGCCCTCCCTCTTTCGATATCACGCTCAAAGCCACGTTGGCCACTTCTTTCAGTATATTCTTGAGGGCCTTGTAGTCCTCCGCTATCGCGTCGATCTTGTACTTCGGCGCCCCGTCGGCGTAGATCTTGACCTGGTAGCCCTTGCTCTTTGCGTAGTTCAAGGCCTCGACGAGGGCCCTCTTTATAGCTTCGATACCTCGAGGGCCGTGACACCTCAGCTCGAGGATCGTCGACAACTTCACTTGGGGTATTTCAATGTGCTCTTTGGCCAGCTCGGCCAAGACTTCTGCCCACTCTTTACCGACGCCAGCCATTAGCAGAGCCTCCGCGCCTCTTCGAGCGGCCTCTTCAAGCCCCGCGTAGATCTCGCCGTAGTGGTCTTCGAGCTTCCACCCCGCCTCTTCGTAGGCATCGTCAAGCTTCTTCCCCAACTTCTTCGCCGCGAAGTCTAGCAAGACCTCAGCCTTCTTGGCCCTCTTCCACTCCAATACCTTTCTGTCCCTTTCTACGTCGGCCACCCTCTTCAGCGAGAGGTCTATGTGTCCTTTCGAGGGGTCGACCCTGATGACTTTGAAGGCCGTTTTCTGTCCCTCGCGTATGACATCCCTAATGTTGTGGAACCAAGACGAGGAGACCTCGTTCAGTGGCAGGTAAGCCCTCTTGCCTCCATACTCGTCGAGGGTTATGTAGGCCCCTTTATCAAATACCTGCGCCACAGTACCTATCACTATCTCTCCTTGTTGCGGCCATTCCCTCCTCTTCCTCACCAATTGCCTCCACCTTAGGCGCTCATCCGAATTCGCTGACCTTCTTTCCCTCTATCCTCGCCTTGCCGCCAGTCGGCGCCGCAAGTAGCCTATTGCAAACGAAGCAGCGCACGTAAGTTGAAGCGTGGCTGAAGATGGTTTGCGTATTACCGCAGTCCGGGCACCTGACGTTGTAAAATTTTGATTTGGGCGTGGGAACGAGCTCCTTCCTCTTCTTGACCACGCGACCATCACCCTTTGGCGACTTCCACTATCTCCAGCTTCTTCAACCTAATCCCCTTTCTGTGCATTGTGTAGCCGCACTTCTTGCACGTAAGCTTTAGGACTTGCTTCTTAGTGACCTTGGCAAACCTCTTCTGTTCAGGCTTTCTCTTGCTGCCATACCCCTTCTTCTTCCTCGCGTACCTCCTCTCTCCTTGGGCCAAGGCCCTCCTCTTCCCAGCCTTGTACGAGGTCACGCTGTGAGGCGTGTGAGTCCTACATCTGGGGCAGTAGGTGTTTATCTCCTTCGGCACTTTCACCGCGCTCACCTTGCGCTTATCTCGTCAGCTATCCCCAGGTCGATGAGCACTTTACCGATCCGCTTATTTATAAAGATTACATCTTCTGCCTCGAGCTTGGGCAGGCCAAGTCTTTCGGCGAAGGCCACGTCTAGGCCCCTCTTCAGCAACAACAAAACCTTGCCCTCTTCTTGAGGTGAGGCCTCCTCGATGCCGACCTCGGTCTTGGCGTACTCGAGCTTGGCGTGTTCGAGGGCCCTTCGAAGGTCGTGGTAGTAAACTTCCTCTTCTGGAGGCAACTTCTCTAGAGGTCTACCCTCCATCACCTCGAGCATTATCTTTCTGGCCCTCACGCTCTTAACGATCGAGAGGGTTTTTTCTAAGAGCACAATCTCCTCCTCCCATATCTTGCGTTGTAGCTCGCCGACCTCGTTGCTGATCCTTAACTTCAAGGAGTGAATGTAGCTCAAGGTAGTGTCGTAGAAGTTTTGGGGTAGCGGCAGGAGCTTCTCGCTATTTATCTCTCGAAGAAGCGCGTTGAGTAGCTCCTTAAGCATTTTCGTCCCCCTCGCCGACCACGATAGCGTTCTCCGAGCATATCAAATACACAGCCAGACCTATGGGCAATTCAACAACCTCGTCGTTGTATGGGCCCCACGTTTGGTTGAGGAATGTTATCTCGGGCATGTTCAAAACTTTGACCTTGATTTCGCCTTTCACGAAGGCCACGGCGTGCACATAGGGGTCAAAGGACTCCAAGTCCTTCAGGTGGACTTTAGCTGCTATGAGCCCCGTCCCTCCATGCAGCGTCCCCGGCATTCTTATCAACCTCTTTATGTCCGTCGTTACTCTTTCGTCGACTTCGCATCGCTTACGCACTATGACCTTCTCAACAGCCTTGAACCAGATCTTACGCGCAAGACCCTCTAAAGGCCAGTAATCTCGAGACTCTTCGAGTCCTTTTACTATGGCTTTTAACACCTCTTCGACCTTGGACCCTCTTCTCAGGTTCAGCAGACCCTCTATATCACCTGCGTTGAGGAGCTCGTAGACCCCTTTGGCGAGCCTCCCAGGCCACCCCCCGGCGTTCAAGGGAGGTGCAAGGACCCTCCTTTTCCCGTTCTGCACCACAAGCCCCGTGCCCCTCACGTAGTCGACTATCTCCCTCCTAGCCCTTTGGTCCAGTTCTTTCACGACATCGCTTTCTACGTGAACGTGGAAGCCCCTCCTCCCCGAGAACACGATAGATATTTCTCGAGGAGAGAAGTTGAAGTCTTGAATCAAGAAGTCCTCGACGAGCTTCGTGGTCTCCTCTTTGGCCACCTCTAAGCATCCCTCACAGAACCAAGTCTTCACCTCTACCCTCTTGCTTGAGCACTTAGGACAAGCCTCGGGGGGCATGCCTCTGCCGGAAGTATTGCAATCGAGACACGTCCACCTGTCGTGTCGCTCTTTGCACGGGGTATATATGTGGTCCACGTCTATGTCGAAGATGAGGTCAGCGCCCATCCACTCCTTAGCATCCATGTCCGAAGCCGATGGTTGTGCGTAATAGGCCGAAGAGTAGTAGACGTGGAGCGGAGAGTTCTTGCGGAGAAACTCCCTGACCTCACCCCACTCCTCGAAGGCTTTGTGCCTTATCATCTCGCCCTTCCTTGAAATTACGAAGGCGAACTCTCTTCTGTTGAAATCCTTAGGCGGCTCCCCTTCCCACTCTGCGTAGTACTTCTTAAACATCTTCTTGACGAAGCCTTCGTTATTTAGCTCTTTTCCCAAGCTCCCCCCTCTTTAACGACTTGAGTTTCTTGCTGTAATAAGTCAGGGGGTGCTTGACCTTTTGACAGAGCTCGTCATTTGCCACGCAAAGACCGAAGGTCCTCAAGGTCGCACAGCTAGGCGGAGTATACTTCTTCCTCGATCCTATCTCGCCTGCTATATGTCGTAGGTGATAAAGCGTCTTACTTTCATCGAAGTCGGGCATCTTTCGAAATAAATCGAGGAGCTCTTCGGGCGTCTTACCTATAGACAACAGAAACGTGGCGAGAGTAAAGCGGGCCATGTGGGGGAGGTTCTTGCCCTGCTCGGCTTCCTCTAACAGCTTCAAGATGCAAGCCGGAAAAGCTGAAGGCACGTACTCGCCAACATACGTTGCGCTCACGTCAACCTTCGGGAGAACGCCTTGGAACTCTCTCTCGAGCTCCTCGATTACCGATTTGAGGGTGCTGGGTACTTGAACGTCCTCCACTTGGTTGACTTTCTCCAAGATCCTCGTCCTGTAGGCCTCGGCCAAGAGCCTAGAGAAGTCCCTCCGAGATAGCTCGACGTAGCCCTTCACGAGCCTCCTGTTCACAAGCTTCCAGTAAGCGTCTAACATGTTGACGGATGTTTTTAGGTAGTCGTCGAACCTTACAAAGAGGAAATCCCCTTCTCTCTTAACATGCCAATTGAAGCCGTCGATTGCCAATGTTGCCAACTTCTCCTGACTTTCCTTCAGAAGGTTCGCTAGGACTCTGTTCTTCTCGGCTTCGGCGTACACGTTCACGAGCCTCTTATTATTCATGTGCTTTATGAGTATCAACGCGACCGGGTGCGAGAGGACCTCTACCTCTAAATCCCTCTTGTAGACAGAGGTCGCACGGGAGTACACAGCCTCTCTTATCCTCTCGACGCTCCTTCGAAGAACCTCTGAATCGGGAGATAGTATGGCGTTTAACCCCAAGCTTTCCTCGAGCTCTTTAACTAATCGCGACGCCAAACTTATGAAAGGATACGTTGCAGCATCCAACTTGGAAAAAATCATGGTCCTGCTCTTTACTCCTCGAGCCTAGGAGCTAAGTAGTACCTTATGGTTCCTCCGCCCGGGATCGGAAACGTTAAGCTTAAGGGCATCCCACTTGAGAACTCGAGGGTAGCCACTTCAGCGGCCTTGTTCGCCTTGACCATGTCCATTAAGTACTCCAAGCTGTAGGAGGCAACTGACTCCTCCTTAACCTCTAGCTCCAAGAGCGCCCCGGTCTCAGAGGTCAGCGTCGCCTCGACCTCGCCCTTATCGCTTTGACCCCTCACCACAATTGCATTGCTCCGGCCCTCCAGCTTGACGTAGTCGCTCACAAGCTCTACATCCTTCAAGGCATCTTCGAAAACGTCGGCCAACACCGTGGCCTTGACATTAAACGAGAGTGAGGGCGTGGGTAGCTCTTCATACTCTACGTCTATCAAGGGCAGCGCGAAGCTCCTCGAGGCCTTACCCTTCAATATGACCTTTAGCCTCCCGCCGCCGGGCGGCACCTCGAGCTGGACCTTCTCTTTAGCGCTACCTCTCTTAACTATATTCTTTAACTCATCAAAGTTGAGACCTATGGTAAGCTCTCCGTCGCACTGATATTCGTCAAAGGCATCTCGAGGCATCTCGAAATCTATCATCGCTATCTTCGACGGATCCATGGCTCTCAGTCTCAGCCCGTCATCGCTTATCTTGATGGTGCCCTCGTCTATCAGCGAAGACAGTGCGTCGATTATCCTATACCACAATCGCGCGTCTCTAAACACGGCTTTAAACATAAGTCACCCTCCCAGCTAGAGTTGTGTGCATTTCACTATTTAACTCTAATTAATGCTCGTCCTGATTAATGGTATTCCCTCCACGTTCTCCCACACTTCGTGCATCGATAGAACCTCGTCATACCCTCGTCACCTCTACGCGTTTGGACCATCCAGTAGTAGGCCTCGTTGTGCCCGCACTCCGGACAGGTCGCCGCTGTCTTCGGCATGGCCTTGTAAGAGCCACCGTCTTCAACGACTATTACTTTCTCCCTTTGAGTATGGACTATCTGCCCTCTTTTCACGAGTTGTACCTTCTCCTCTGAATAGCCGCAGCGCCTACAGGTCCAGAGAGACCTCTCCCCCTCCTTCTTTAAGGTCATGAGGATGCCGCACTTGGGGCATAGGGGTAGCAGGGCCCTCACCTCAAATGATCTCGCTCGCTATGCTGCGTACTTCGTTAAAAATCCTCCTTGCCACTCTTAAAGCTTCCGGAACGTCGCCTTGAACACATAATCTCTTAATTTTTTCACGAGGGAAGAGGGAGCTCTCTTCACACCCCTCACTGACCACTATTACTTCGACCTCCCTCTCTCTAGGGATCAGGGCCGAAAGAGCTTTAGTGGTATCGATTTTGAAGTGCTTCAAGAGCCTCTCATCGATGAGAACGAATCTCGCCTGTTCTAAGTATCTTGAGCTGAAGACCTCGTCGCTCTCCTTTTTTCCATTAAAGACCTTCACTTCTAAGCTCTCAAACCAAAACCTCCCTCTGTAGAGAACGCTAACTACGACTTGGCCATCTCCAACTATGGCCAGAACCCTTTGTTCCCTTTTCATGGCGAAGAAGCCCTTTGCTTATCTAAGGCAGAGCTGAAGATCTTCTTAAAATCTTCAAGGGCAACAACCATGTCCTCTGCTGCCTTCCTCAATGCCTCTTCAGGCCTCCCATCCTTGGTCCTTACGTAAAACACTGGGTTAGAAACCAGTGGGTGGTCTATCCTGTAGGCCACGAACTCGACGTCTGGGTTCCTTAACAAGAAGTCCCTCAACAAGTTACAGAACGTGTGCCCCTCTCCTATTATCTCTATCTTCAGACTCCTCTCGCCCCTCTCTAGTATCCTCACTTTCATCTTATCAACCACTACAGCTTAAGGTTGGTAGAGTACTTCGCGGAAAGCTTTCTTTCCTCCTGCACTCTACATCTCGGACAATAAAGTTTTCTATTTCTGATAGTCATGAGGCTTTGGCAATTAGAGCAAAAAGCCGTCACGACTCCTAAGCCCCTCTCCTTTATTGAGAGTTGATAGGGTGGTCTCGAGTTTATTACCTTGGCCCTCAAAATGTCGGTCACCCTTATCACATCGGATAGAAATTCCACGAACTTGTCGCTGACCTGACTTATGTGAAGCATCCCATGAAGCGGTTTACTTAAAACCAATTCTTTGTCCTCGACTTTCCTTATTAGCACCACCGCGACGTCCTTTCTTATCCCAACGACCTCGCCTAGAACTATGTCGCCCCTCTCTATAGCAAGGGGCCCCCTCTTAATCAGCGAGCGTACTCTAACCCTCCTCTCATTAAGGTCTAAAACGGCCGTGCCCAACATCGCCGACCTTACGGAGCCACCGTCCACGTATGTGCCCTCTCCTGGCAGGAACTCTTCTATGACCCCTATTTCCTCCCCCGGGACTACTACTTGTTTCAACACCTTTTCGTTCATCACCCCTCCCCCCTCATTATCCTATAGAGGTCTACCTTGACCTTGTAGCCCCTCTTGACGTGGAACTCGAAGGTCGGTCTTATTGTCACTTCGAGGGGTATGATACTGTCAACTATACCACCCAAGTCCTTGATAAATCTTTTCAGGAACTGCCTATTCCTCAAGCCCGATTTATGTAAGCTATAGACTATCGGGGCTATCCTCAAGGCGGCCTCCAAGAAGGGTCTATCGGCTCCCTTCCTTCTCACGCCGTAAGGAGGGTTTTGGATCACGACGTCGGCTCTCATGTAGAAGCTCTCTACTGAGGCTAGGACCCACGAGGTCCTATCCTCGACCCCCAACTCCTTAGCGGAGGTGGCGGCTACCCTCAGTGCGACTTCGTCTATGTCGACGCCGACGACGTAGCTTGCGCCGAGCAACGCCGAGCCTATGGCTAACCTCCCCGTCCCGCAGCCCAAATCCACAAGTACCTTCCCGCTTATGTCGCCAAATGTCGTCTCTATGGTCCACAATATGTCGCTCACTTCTTCGCTCATCAACGTGTATTGCTCCAGCGAGACTTTGGGCTTTGGATGCTCATCCACCTTCGAGAGCAACATCGCGAGCTGCTTTTTCGTTAAACTTCCAGTCACACAAGGACCACTCCTCAAGCTTCAATTCTCCAGCTACTATTAACGCTTCAAGGACCGTCAGCACAGGCCTTCTGTAGTTCGCATAGTCGTCGATCGGGATTCGAGGGCAAGCAGTTATGACGAAGGCATCGGGCTCAGGAAAGTTTTCTAGGGCTTGAGGCGACACCTCGTAGAGTGTCAACAGGTAAACGCTCTTTCCCCTCTCCTCGAGCCTTCTTTTAACTCTCATCGCAGAATGCAGATGCCTTTGTCGCCATTTACATCCAACGACCACGCAATATCGCCTTGCCTCCTCCATCGACTTGACCACGTAATGTAACCTCGCCGCCTTCACCTTCCTCACTTCGTGTTCTACTTCTCGGGCCTCGCCTCGATAGGGATCGCACAACACTACTGGCCTTCGAGTTGCCAGCCCTAGGCCTAGGGCGTGGAAGAGCCCTCCGCCCAAGTGTATGAAAGCCTCGACTCTGTCCCTTACGGAGAGGGCTGAGGTGTAGTCGCAACCCAAGACCTGTCCGGCATACTTTACCCTGTTGGAGCCCAAGCCCACGTGAACCCTATAGCCTTCTCTTTCTAGGCGCTGTCTCAATAGCGCCAAGTGAGGCACCTCTTGAAGAGATGCCGTGATGCCCACGTTAGCGACGTCATTCATGGAGCATAAGATGTCGAGAGCCTTATCGATAGCTCTCGAGAGGAGCTCCGTATTCGAAAAGGCCTCTATGAAGAGCACGTCGATACCGAGCTCATTGGCGTAGGTGAGGGCCTCTGGAAAAGGCGTGTGTCCATAGTGGACGATTCCGTCGGCGCCACACCTCAGCGCCTCTTCAAATGCCACGTCACAAGCGCCGTAGCAACTCGAGCCCGAGACCAAGACCTCAACGCCCTGCAACTCTTCGTTAAGTTCCTCCACGACAGAGAACGAATGTTGCTTTAGTCCGTCGGCGAATTGCAGGAGCAACTTCTTCACGCCTCTCTTGCGCACGAAGTCTAAGACGTCGCCAATTCTCAAGTCGTACATGTCCAAGGCGAGAACTGAAAGGTAGCGCTATAGATTTAAGCGTATTCACTAACAAGGGATTTGAGATCGATGTTAAGTAAGCTGGGAACATCGCTTCGAGAGGCCATAAAGAAGTTCTTGGGAAGGCCGGTGGCGGACGAGCTCGCCGTTAAGGAACTGATCAGGGACGTGCAGCGCGCTCTCTTGCTGGCGGACGTCAATGTTGAGCTAGTCCTAAAGATAACCCAAAAGATCGAGGAAAGAGCTCTCAAAGAGGCCGTGCCCTCGGGCTTCACTCGAAGGGAGGTCACGCTGAAGGCCCTCTACGAATCCCTCGTAGAGCTCTTAGGAGGAGAGAGGCAACCCAACGTGCTATACCCCACGAACAAGCCCATAGTGCTCATGCTGGTGGGGGTGCAGGGGTCTGGCAAGACCACCAGTGCCGCTAAACTTGCATTGTTCTACAGGAGGAAGGGGTATCGCCCAGGCCTAGTCTGCGCAGACACCTTCAGACCGGGAGCCTATGATCAGTTGAAGCAACTGGCTATGAAAGCGGGGATCCCGTTTTACGGCGAGAAGGCAGGAAACCCAGCGGAAATAGCTCTCAGGGGCGTCGAGGCCCTCAAGAGCATGGGTTGCAACGTCATAATAATCGACACGGCTGGGCGGCACAAAAGCGAGCATGCCCTAATGGAGGAGATGAAGCAACTATCCGAGGCCATAAAGCCGGACGAGGTCATGCTCGTGATTGATGCTACCATAGGCCAACAAGCCAAACCCCAGGCTGAGGCCTTCAACAAAGCGACCAAGATAGGGTCGATAATAGTCACTAAGCTGGACGGGGCTGCGAGAGGGGGCGGCGCCCTCTCGGCTGTTGTTGCCACAGGTGCTCGTATTAAGTTCGTAGGGGTTGGCGAGGAAATCGAGGAGCTTGAGCTCTTCGAGCCCTCGAGCTTCGTGAGCCGCCTTTTGGGGATGGGGGACCTCAAGTCGCTAGTGGAGAAGGTAAAGGAAGCGTCGCTTAAAGAGCAGGAGATGAAGGGCTTTGTCAGCGGCAAGTTCACGTTGGAGGACATGATTAACCAGCTTGAGGGGCTCAAAAAGCTGGGCCCGTTGCGAAAGATCCTCGAGATGATACCGGGCTTTGGCTTAAGCCTGCCGGATGAAGTCGCGGACATAGCGCAAGAAAAGCTCGAAAAGTGGACCGTCATAGTCAAATCCATGACACGGGAGGAGCTAGAGCGCCCCGAGATCATAAACAGAGCTAGGATGAGGAGGATAGCCCGAGGCAGCGGCGTGAAGGTCAAGGAGGTCAAGGAACTCTTGGACTCCTACGAGGCGATGAAGCGGATGATGAAGGCCATGCTGAGGAAGCAGAGAAAGGGCCGTCTTCCTCTACACTTTAAGATGTAGAGGAGCCTTTGAGCGGCTGAGGTCTCGTGCATGCTGAGCGCCGCATCAGAGGTAATCGAAAAGGCCTTGAAACTGGCCGAGAGGGCCACGCTTTGCGACAAATGCTTTGGCAGGTTCTTCGCTAACTTGGGTTATGCCTTGAGCAACGAGACAAGGGGCTCGAGCCTGAAGACCATTATATGCATGATAGCCTCGGGCCTCTTGAGTAAGGGGGATCAAGAGGCCCTGGACGTCTTGCGGAATGTCGCGAAGACGGGCTTCAAGGTTGCAAGGGAGCTCTTGGTCAGGAATGGCCTTGAAGTACCTGAAGTATCCTCATGTGAATTGTGCGGAGGACTACTTTACGAGCCTCTACAGCGGCTCGCGGAAAAGGCCGTTGCCAGCCTTCTTGAATACGACTTCAACACCTACCTCGTTGGATGCAAGATACCTGGTAGCATAATAGAGAAGGAGGACAGCATAAGGTCTTACCTCGAGGTGAATTGGGGAGAGTCCATAAAGAGGGAGGTAAACCGAGAGGCAAGCTTGATCATAATGTCCAAGACTGGGAAAAAACCGGATCTTCAAAGACCCGATGTTCTCGTAGTGCTGGACTTTCACAAGATGGACGTGGAGATAAAGCCAAGCCCTATCTTCGTGTATGGGCGCTATAGGAAGCTCGTTCGCGGGATACCTCAGTCGAGATGGTCCTGCTCCAAGTGTAGAGGGGTTGGGTGTCCCGAGTGCAACTGGACGGGGAAGCGATATGAGCTCTCGGTCGAGGAGCTCATAACCAAGCCCATCATTGAGGCCTTTGAGGCTCGTGGCGCTCGATTTCACGGAGCTGGGAGGGAGGACATAGACGTAAGGGTCTTGGGCTCGGGAAGGCCCTTCGTCGTAGAGGTCGTGGAGCCCAAGAGGAGGTTCATCAACTTAGAAGAGTTGCAGCGGAGGATCAATGAGAGGTCTCAAGGGATTGTAGAAGTTCTGGGCTTGTCGTACACAGACAGGTCGATGATAGGGAAGCTGAAGCTCTCGGCCAAGGTTAAGAAGAAGATCTATAGGGCCCTAGTGGAAATGGAGGAGCCCTTGAAGAGAGAGAAGCTCGAGGCCCTCAGCAAGTACTTTCAGGGGACCGCCATAAAGCAGTGGACCCCCAAGAGGGTCCTACACCGTCGTGCTGACAAGTTGCGAACGAAGAAGGTCTACGAAGTGAGAGTGGTAGACGTCAAGGACAGAACCTTCGAGGTCTGGATAAAATGCCAAGGAGGCCTTTACGTCAAGGAGCTCATACACGGAGATGAAGGCAGGACTACTCCTAGTTTTCAAGAAGTTCTGGGCACGAAGCTCAAGGTCTTAGAGCTGGACGTCTTGGATGTTGAGGACTAAGCCGCGGTGCCCCAAGGCTTTATGTGCTCTGGCGTAGTTATTATTATCTTGCGCTTGTCGCCAAGCTTCGTCTCAACTATGTATGCCTTACCCCTTCTGCCTATAATCACTCCCGTAAGTCCGTGGTACCTTCTATGAGGAGCCGTCCTAATGCTCGAGGGGTCTATGTCAAAGCAAACCCTATCGCCTACTCTATACTCGACGAGCAGGTAGCTCAGCCCCCTCATACCACGCTCGCGCGGGTGCTTCGACAGCAGGCTTCTACCTCTGCTCCTCAGACCTTTGGAACGCTTCACCTTCACCACCCAGTTTCAGAGCCCTCTGAAGCCCGGCTCAAACAGCAAACCCAAGCCATAAATATATTTATTTTCCTCGCAAGAGATACTCTTTATATCGAGTTCTCTCGCATGTGAGGGCTTAGAGATGAAGGTATTGAAGCTCGAGGAGATTCCGTTATCAAAAGTGCGCGATTTGCTAGAGCTAAGGCAGAAACGAGGCCCTTTGGAGTCGTATCAGATGGCCGCCCTCTCCCACGCCTCCAAGTTCTCAAAAATCCCCTCGGAGAAGGCCGAGGGGCTCGTTAAGGCCCTCATAGATAAGTTCAAGATCTCTAGAGCGACCGCTGTGCAAGTGGCAAGCGTCTTACCTACGTCGATAGAGGAGCTTAGGACTCTGCTCGCTAAGGAAGGCAAGGTCTTTCTAACCGAGGACCTCGAGAAAATTCTAGAGTTAATTCGCACATATCTTGAGTGAGCCCTCTATCAGCTTTTTAAGTGAAAACAGGTGTCAAACTTTGTGGGCTAGAGATAAGAAGAAATTCGAAGAGTACGCATATATACTTGATTTCCTTCCCCGAGGGTATCTAAGGGAGAGCCGTCCCCACTTCATGGGCAAGCCAATAGCACAAGCCGTCGGTGAGGATTTCTTCATGCTCTTAGAGCTTGTGCCAAAGCCCAACGTCCCTCTATCCCCTGGAGAGAGGGTCTTCATAGGGAAGGGCTTTAGAGAAAAGATAGATAGGATAACGAGGAGATTGAGTTTTGAGGAGTTGACGGCCTTCGCCAAAGACGAGTTGCCCCGAATAATAGAGAAGATAGTGAAGGAGCGTGAGGGCAAGTTCGTGCAGTTCTTGAATAGCGCTCCACCTCTTACCACTAAGATGCACTCCCTCGAGCTCTTGCCTAGGATAGGGAAGAAAACCATGTGGGCGATAATCAAGGAGAGGGAGAAGGCTCCCTTCGTCAGCTACGAGGACTTCGAGAAGAGGACGGGAGTCAACAACATAGTCGGCATAATAATTGAGAGAATTTTAACTGAGCTGAAGGGCAACGAAAGGTACTACCTGTTTACTGTGCCACCGATCCCTAAAGAAAAGGCCGTAGGGCCATGAATTTGCGAGAGCGGACCTTGGCTCTCATCAAGAAGTACTCCATAGTGCCGAAGAGAGAGTTGGGCCAGTCGTTTTTGGTGAGTGAGAAAGTCGCGCAACGGATAACGGAGCTCTCACGGGTGGACGGCCTTGTGGTTTTGGAAATAGGAGCAGGGTTAGGGGCTCTGACCGAGCCATTGGCCTCAAGGGCAAGGCTCGTCTACGCGATTGAAGTCGACCCCCTGCTCTGCAAGGCCCTTCGAGAAGAAGTGCTGAAGGGCTACGACAACATCGTGCTGATAGAAGCTGATTTCTTAGAAGTCACGCCTCCCTCGGTCGACGTCGTAGTGTCTAACGTTCCATATAGCATCGCCACGCCTCTGCTCTTCAAACTGGCACGAGAATGCGCCTTCAGCAGGGCTGTTCTAACGTTGCAGAAGGAGCTGGCCCTTCGCATAACCTCGAAGCCCGGCACTAGAGACTACGGAAGACTAACGGTCTCTCTCGATGCCTTCTTCTCCTCTCGCATGCATATGTTGATTAGGAAGAGGGCCTTCTACCCCGAGCCTGAGGTTGACTCGGCTGTGGTCGCGTTTGAAAGGCGCCCACCCTCGTACGAGATTAGAGACTTGGACCTGCACTTGGAGCTCGTTAAGTGGCTTTTCACTCAGCGCAATAAGTTGTTGAGGAGTGCCCTGCGGATCGTCGCCTCAAGGCTTCTACCACCAAGATTGAACGAAAAGGCATTTACTGACGCTAGGTTACGAGAGTACATGAACAAGAGGGTCAGAGAGCTGAAGCCATCGGATTTTGCCCACATATCAAATGTCCTGAAGGATTATCTGACGTACTGAGGGAGTGAGCTTGAAGCTCGTCCTCGACGACATGGTCATATATGTGTGGGAAGGGGTTTATCCCCCCTCTGATGATACTTTCTTCTTGTTGGACAACTTAGACTTGAGCGGCGGGGAACGTGTGCTAGACGTAGGGACCGGGACGGGGATTTTAGCAATAAGGTGCGCGCTCAAAGGGTGCTACGTGGTGGGCCTAGACGTGAGCAGAAAAGCCGTTCGTAACGCGAAGTTCAACGCTAAGATAAACGACGTTGACCACCTGACGTGCTTCTTGTGTTGTGATGCGACGACACCTCTGAGGGACGGATGTGACTTCGACGTTGTAGTGATGAACCCTCCCTACTTACCGTCAACGGGGGACCCACGCATAGACGAACCATCGTGGGACGGCGGCCTCGACGGCACCTCTTTGATTGCTAGGGTAATCGACGACCTAGATAGACTGTTGAGCGAGAACGGCACGTTGTACTTTGTCGCTTCATCACTTTCGGACCTCGCAAAGATTATGTCGAAGCTTGAGTTCGCTAATTTTGACTCGGCGATAGTGGCTAAGAGGAAGCTGTGGTTCGAGGAGCTCTTCCTCATAGAGGTGAAAAAGTGCCCCACTTCAGGGTAGTCCTCGTGGAGCCGCTTTACGAAATCAACATAGGCTTCGCCTGCAGAGTAATGAAGAACTTCGGCTTCAAGGAGTTATGTCTCGTGAGGCCCCGGACCCCCATCACGGAAACGTCAAGGATGTTCGCTGCGAAGGCCTGCGACGTCCTCGAATCCGCCATCGTAGTCGATAGCTTAGAAGACGCCGTAAAGGGCTTCGACTTGAAGATAGGCACGACTGGCAAACTAGCCAGCCCCCGAAACGTCCTTAGGAGCGTTGTCCCTCCTTGGCACTTGCACGAGCTGATGAAGCGCGAGGGTAGAGTGGCGTTGATCTTCGGCCGCGAGGACATAGGGCTGACAAACCAAGAGCTTTCGCTGTGTGACGTCCTCGTCAATATACCCACAAGCGAAGAATACCCTGTGATGAACGTCACCCACGCCATGGCAGTAATACTTTACGAGCTCTCTAAAGCCTACATAAGGCCCAAGGCAAAGCTGGCAAGCGAGAAATTAAGGGAGGTCGCGCTCAAGTACTTCTCTGATATACTGGGGCTCGTTGACTTCCCAAAGGAAAAGGAGCCAAAGGCTAGGCTAGTCTTCAAGAGGATTTTGGGCAAGGCTTTTGTCTCCCAAAAAGAAATGCACGTCCTGTTGGCCTTCTTGCACAGGGTGCACCTTAGGCTCAGCCCCACGCCGCGGAGGAAAAGCTAAAAAGATCCCAGCCCCTTAAAGGGGAGGTGCGTAGCGTATGCCCTTGAGACCAGCCCGGTGCTACAGGCTCGTTAAGGGACCGGCCTACACGAGAAAGGAGTACGTGCATGGAGTCCCGCCGCCGAAGATCACCAAGTTCACTATGGGGAACACCAAGGCCGACTTCCCCTTGGTGGTTCAATTGGTGGCTAAAGAGCCAGCGCAGATAAGGCACAATGCCTTAGAGGCCATGAGGGTCGCGTGTAGCAAATACCTGTCTTCGAGGCTTGGTGAGAACAACTACTTCCTCAAAATTCACCCCTATCCTCATCACATACTCAGGGAGAACAAAATGATGGCTTTCGCCGGAGCTGACAGGCTCCAAGACGGAATGCGCCTCGCCTTCGGCGATCCGATAGGGACTGCAGCTAGAGTGAAGGCAGGGGACGTCGTCCTAACGATAAAGGTTCCAATAGATAAGGAGGAGGTAGCGAAAGAAGCGGCAAAGAGGGCGTCCTCTAAGCTCCCCATGCCCTGCGAGATGGTGATCACAAAGAACATCACTAAAACCTAGCGAAGTCTATCGTGGCCCAAAGAAGGAAGCAATTATCATCAGTGCCAGTAACCCGATAATCATAAATATCCAGGTCCAGCTGAACATCTTAGACCTCTTTTCCCTCTTCATGAGCTCTTCTTCGCACGGTCCCTCACAAACAGGCGGGTTTCTGTTGGCTGGCACGACCCCTCCGCATACCACACAATGCTTGTGATCCTGTACGCTAGGTTCCTCGGCTCTCCTCTTTCTAGAAGACGTTCCAGATCACCTTAGGACGCTCTATTAGACTGACCTCTAATAAATGTTGTGCGCGAAAGGAGTTCATTTCACGGGGCTTTCGCTAAAGTGACGCTGAGGCCTGAGGGAACCTCTTGGTACTCGCTAAAAAGGAGTTTTAGAGCTAAGGACTCGATTCGTCAGTTAGATGGAGATCACTTTTTGCGCTTTTCTTTAGCCTTCCCTTCGAGCATTTTTTCAAGCATGATCCTCCTCTCGATCTGCGCGACGAGGTAGCGTACCCTGACGACCGCATCCGGGTTAACTGATATGCTGTCTATGCCTTGGCGCACCAACCACTCCACAAGGTCCTCTAAATACGAGGGTCCTTGACCGCATATGCTCACGGTCACTCCATGTTTATGCGCGACCTTGATTAGGTGGCTTATGGCCTTCAAGACCGCCGGGTCTCTTTCATCGAAATAGCGCGGGTCGAGCTTTGGCATGATCTCCGAATCGCGGTCGACGCCGAGTATTAATTGAGTCAAGTCGTTGCTACCTATGCTGAAGCCGTCAACGTACTTGCAGAACTCGTCGGCCATGAATATAACGCTCGGGACCTCGGCCATCGCCCATACCTTGAAGTCCCTCCCCCTCTCGAGCCCTTCTTCTTTCATGATTTCTAAGGCCCTCTTCATCTCCCACGTAGTCCTCACAAATGGCAGCATCACCCACACATTCTTGAGGCCCCACTCATCCCTCACTTTCTTAATTGCTCTGCACTCTAACCTGAATGCCCTCTCATACTGTGGGCTTATGTAGCGGGAGACGCCGCGATAGCCGAGCATGGGGTTGCGCTCTTCGGGTTCATACTTTTCACCGCCTTTCAGCTTTCTATACTCGTTCGACTTGAAGTCACTAAACCTAACGACGACAGGCCTTGGCTGAACCTGTCTAGCCACAATTGCTATGCCTTCGGCTAGCTTATTCACGAACTTTTCTCCCTCGCCCATCTCCAGCAAGTAGAGTGGGTGTTCTCCTATGTGGGACGACAGTATGAACTCGATGCGCATCAAGCCTATCCCGTCAAATGGTAGGTTAGCGTACTCGCTGATCTTCTCGGGAACCCCTAAATTCATGTATATCTTCGTTCCCGTAGGTACAAATTGCTCCGCAGGCAACATCACCTGTTGCGGGGTGGCTGTTTTGACCCCCTCGACCCCCCTCTTCGTCAGCTCCTCGACTATGCCCTCGTAAACCACGCCAGTCGTGGCGTCGATCGTGTACTCCTCGCCGCTCCTCATGACCTTGGTAGCGTTGCCCGTGCCGACTATAGCCGGGATGCCCAACTCTCTGCTAACTATGGCGGCATGACAAGTCATGCCACCCTCATCGGTCACTACGGCGCCCGCGAGCCTCATATACGGGACCCAGTCGGGGTTGGTCATAATGGTCACCAATATGTCGCCCTTCTCTATAATCTTCGAGGCCTCTTCAATGGTCTTGACCACCTTAGCCTTGCCAGCCCATACGCCCGGACTAGCTGGCAGGCCCTTGGCGACTACCCTCCTCTCCCTGAGTTCGACGCCGGGCCTCTCTCTTTCCCTCCCTTTCTTCAATGACCACACAGTCTCGGGCCTAGACTGGACTATGAATATGTTCTCGGGGAACTTCATATCTCGATCGATGGCCCACTCGATGTCCTGAGGATGTCCATAGTGTTGCTCTATTTTGAGGGCCAGCTCCGCCAACTTTACGACCTCTTCATCGGTCAGGCAAGGCGCCTTCCTCCTCTCGGGCGGGACCTCGACCTTTACGGTTTGCCCCGAAGAGGGATCTCTGACGACCTCATGAGTTTTCTCAGCTATCCTTTTCTCCAATATTTTGAGGGTCCTTTTGTCGACGACGTAAGTGTCCGGCGTCACGGAGCCGCTGACGACCGCCTCTCCCAGGCCCCAGCTCCCTTCTATCACTATCTTGTCCTCCTCCCCCGTAACGGGATGGATAGTGAACATCACGCCAGCTGCTTTCGCGTTGACCATTTTCTGCACAACAACGCTCATGAGTACTTTGTCGTGGTCTATCCCCTTCTCTTGGCGATAGAATATGGCTCGTGGGGTGAAAAGCGACGACCAGCACTTCTTAACCTTGAGCAAGACCTCCTCCTCGCCCTCAACGTTTAAAAAGGTATCCTGCTGGCCAGCGAAGCTGGCCCCAGGCAAGTCTTCGGCAGTAGCCGAACTTCTAACGGCGACGGGGACCTTCGCCCTCCCTATCTTCTCACATAGCTTTCTATAGTTCTCAACAATCGCCCTCGCTATATCTTCTGGAACCTCTTCTTCCTCAATGATCCTCCTAATTCTCGCGCTTACGTCTTCAAATGCCTTGGGATCCCTGCTATTCGCGACTTCCTTCAATGCCTCGCTTATCTTGCTCTTAAGGCCAGTTCTCTCTATGAACTCCTTATATGCATGTGAGGTAACAGCAAAGCCTGGCGGTATCGGTATCCCCGCCTTCATCATCTCCCCTAGGTTAGCGCTCTTGCCGCCAACAAGTGCTAGATCGCTCTTGTCTATCTCCTCGAACCACAACACATAGGCCTTCTCCTTCATGCTCTCACTCGAGGCCTAACCTCCTAAGCTCAAAAAGGGTATTTAAGCGCTAGCTCGGCTTAGCACTCGCCCTCTTCGCATAATACTTCTTCATGTAATAGCCAAATTCCTTGTGAGGACCGAAGCTCTCCAGCCCTTGACTATAGAGCTGCTCCCTCAGCTCATCAGCCTTGGACCTCGAGATCTGGTTGGACCTCTCCAAGAAACTTATGACCTCTTCGGCTTCTTGAACGCTCTTGCAACGCCTTATGTAGTCAATGGCATCTGGCATGCCGACTTGAAAGTCCTCGTCGCTCGTCCTAGAGCCTCTGACCTCAACACACATGATCCTCTCTTCCAATTCCCTAGCGAGGTTGGGGTACTTCCTCCTCAGCTCCTCGATGTCCATCTCTATCATGTTACTTCCTCTTCGACCTCTTAGCGGCTACGATTGATATTACGTCGTTCTCTTTTAAAACGCTATCTTCTCCAAGCCTGACCTTCCTTCTAGCATCGACAGCGTATATGAAGCTCTCGCCTAGCTCCGTGTGGATCATGTACGCTAACTCTCGAGCGGTCGTTCCGCGCGGGACCAAGTAGACGTCTGGGAGCACGTTGCCTTCTGTGTCGGTTAAGCTGTCGGGGTCGGCGACTGGGTAGACGGGGATCATGTTCAGCCTCTTGAAGTACATTACGTTTAAAACCTCCTGGACCCCCGTAGACCCCCAGACATCTAGAACTCGCTGTTTTATAACCTCCAAAGCCCTCAGTTGCTCTCGAGTTAGCTTCTCACGGTTGACTATCTTGAAGGTACTGTCGCCGGGCGTGTACTCGATCAGCCCCCTTTCGGCAGCTCTTCGTAGAGCCAGCTCTGCCTCAGCACTACAAGGGATCACAACGTCATCGCCATAGGCCTCCTTGAGCCTCTTGACGTTCTCGACGCTCTCGGGTATGTCGCACTTGTTAGCGGCTATGACGAACGGCTTAGCCCTTTCGAACAAGTGCTTGACGAACGCGGTCAAGTCGTCCTCGCTCCAAGTTCCGAGCTTCCTCTCCTTCAGATCGAGCTCCTCGAGAACCTCTCTCACGTGTTTCAAGGAGATCTTCAAGCCGCTTAGCCTCGAGGCCAAGACCTCATCCGTCTTCAACTTGCCATGCTCTACGGACCTCGCTAGCTTGGCCCAGTCCTGCTTCAGCATCCCCAAGATCCATAAATGGACCTCTCTCTCTATCACCTGGACGTCTAAGAGGGGATCGTGGGAGCCCGGAGGGCAAGGCCTCCCCTCGGCGTCAGTGGAGCCAGAGGCGTCGACTACGTGTATTATCCCGTCAGCCTCTCGCATTTCGTCCAAAAATTTATTCCCGAGGCCCTTGCCCTCGTGCGCTCCGGGTATGAGCCCGGCGAGGTCTATCACCTTCACGGGGATGTACCTCGTGCCATCACGGCATATGGAGTTTCTGGGGTTGTCCTTGACGCTGAACTCCCTGCACACGCACTTGACCTTCAAGTACGCGATACCCACGTTAGGCTTTATGGTGGTGAAGGGTCGTGGCTCTATCTTGACCGGTAACATAGTTAGGGCGCTGAAGAGCGTGCTCTTGCCAACGTTCGTCTTCCCGACTAATGCTACCTCCGGCATTGTGGTTCACTGTACAGCTAAGTAACATTTTACTCGAGGCTATATTTCTTGCCAAGGTATCATGAACTCAAAACGCTAACTATAAAAAGCACACCAATTATAAGACGCTCCAACAATGCGGTGGTAGGCCGATGGCCGAGTTTAAAGTGCTCATCACCGACGACGTCCACGAGTCCTGCGCGGAAATCCTCAGGTCAAGGGGTTGTCGTGTAACCGTTAAGCCCTCGTTAACGAAGGAGGAGTTGATCAAGGCAGTCAAGGAGTACGACGCCATCGTAGTCAGGGGGAGGACGAAGCTCACTAGGGATGTGATAATGGAGGCGCAGAGCCTAAAGGTCATAGGGAGGGCTGGCGTGGGGCTTGACAACATAGACCTCAAGGCTGCCTCTGAGAAGGGGATAAAGGTCGTGGCGTCGCCCCAAGCATCCACGGTCGCAGTGGCCGAAGCGACCATGGCTCTCATCTTGGCGCTAGCTAGGATGATACCTGAAGCCAACAAGATGCTAAAAGAGGGGCTGTGGTTAAAGAGCAAGTTCATGGGTTTCGAGTTGAGGGGCAAGCTCTTAGGCATAATAGGGTTCGGTAGAATAGGCAAGGCGGTCGCCAAGAGGGCCTTGGCCTTCGACATGAAGGTGATGGCCTATGACATAAGGGACATAAGGGAGGAGGCCGAGAGTATGGGCGTTAAGGTCGCTACAACGCTCGAAGAGCTCTTGAGGGAAAGCGACATAATAACGCTCCACATACCACTGAACGAAAGCACGTGGCACATGATAGGCGAGAGGGAGATATCCCTTATGAAGAGAGGTGCCATAATAGTAAACACCTCTAGAGGAGGGATAGTAGATACCAAGGCCCTCTTGAAGGCGTTGAAGGAAGGCAAGCTGGCGGGGGCGGCGTTAGACGTCTTCGAGAACGAACCGCCGAAGACCAAAGAGGAGTGGGAGCTCATAAGGTTGCCAAACGTGGTCGTGACGCCTCACATAGCCTCCCAGACATGGGAGGCTCAAGTAGCGGCCGCGTCGATGATAGCTGAAGAGGTCTACAAGGCCCTTCACGAAACATCGTCTACGGTGCGTTAATAAGGGAAAACCGAGTACTAGTTCGCGGTGGACCCCAAGCATGGCATTGACGATCATAGACTCCCTCAAGAAAGCTGGCTTGACGAGGCTCGAAGCCGAGGTTTACCTCTTTTTAGTCCAAAACCCTCAAGTGAGTGAGAACGACCTATTAAGCTCACTCAACGCTTCGCTGAGCGACGTTAAGGCGGCCATCGCCTCGCTTTTGCAAAAGGGCCTCGTGAAAGCATTGGATAGCGGAAAGTACGACGCCATCCCCCCGTCAAAGGCTGCCCAGATACTCCTCGACGTCAAGACGAGGTCCATGGAGGCTGAGCTGGCGGAGCTGAGGAAGCACTTGCAGGCAATGAAAAGCGACCTAGAGGACAAGTACTGGGAGAGGAGGTACGGCATCAGAGACGAGCTCCTAATAGAGCCCCTCGACGACCTAAGATCCATGGAGTTTAAGACGGCTGAAATAATATCGAGAGCGCAACGCGACATCTCCATATTCACGGCTTCGTTCGAGTGGTATCCTAAAGTGAGGGAGTTGTTGCTCGACGCGCTCAATCGTAAGGTCGCGGTGAAGGTCTTAATGCGGGTCGCAGATGAACGGTCGAAGAGGGTCGCTAAAGACCTCGCCGAGAACGGAGCAGACATCAGGTGCGCTGTCGAGGAATGGTACCCCGTCAGGGGTACGTTAGTCGACGAGAGCAAGCTCGTCTTCCTCATCTGGACCACTGAGAGGAAGCTGTCCTATTACAAACCGCATTATACTGAAAATCCGGGCCTGATAAAGGTGTTCAGCGACGCCTTCAATAGAAGATGGGAGAGGGCCAAGCCCCTGACCTCATGAGCCGGACTGATTGCACTATGAACCGAGAGGCTAGGCCCGTGGCCGTGGAATACGCAGTCTTCGTACATGCGACTGAAGACTTTGACAAGGTTATCAAGGCCGTCGAGAATCTCATGCCCCCTAGGCTCAGAGAGCGAAAGAAAGTCGAGGTCGAGGAGACCTATGGCCACTACGAGAACCCGATTCGCATAATTAGGGTCTCATTTAGAAACCCGGAGTATGCAAGCCAAGCGTTTACTTGGATCTGGGCGCGCCTCCCTGATGAGGACAGAGCGTGCTTCATGAAGGACTTGGATTTGCACATCAACGACAAGTCAAGGCTTTACATGAGGCTCGACAAACAGGAGGCCTTCTTGGGTCAGGCTAGGCTTTCGTCTGGCGACGACGTGATCAAGGTCGTTTTCAACTTTAAGGGCTCTAGGGAGGCAGTGAGGAACTTTTTGCTAAGCCACGATCTCAGGGTCGTGTAAAATGCCTAAAAGGCGCTACGTTGATCTTCATGTCAGGGTGACCAATGAAGGGGACGCCCCAGAGCTGTTGATCAAAATGGCGAAGCACCTAGGCTTTTCACTGATAGCCCTCTCGCTCGACGACCCCTATAAGTTGAGGGACCTCAAGGACATTAAGGACCGTGCTAGAGCCCTTGGTGTCGACGTGGCGATAAGAGCAGACCTAAGGCCCTCGAGCCCCAGCGAATTAAAGGAGCACCTAAGAAAGCTGCGGCGGAGCGTTGAGGTGATAGGAGTGTACTGTCGCGACACGTCCGTTGCGAGGATCGCCGCGCGCGACCGCAGGGTAGACGTCACCTTCTACGACCCAGAAAACGTTCTCTCGGTCCTCGACGAAGGACAGTTAAGCTTATTAGCTGAAAGCGGCCACTACGTCGAAGTCAACTTTGTAGACTTTCTCCACACAACCCCCGATAAGCAGGCCAAAACCCTGTGGAGCTACGGGCTAGCGCTCAAGAGGGTCGCAAGGAGGGGCATACCAGTAGCGGTCTCATCGGGGGCATCGAAGATCGTAGACATGAGGGCCCCGCGGGAGCTCTACGCCATTGCGCTCTTTCTCTTAGACGAAAGGGAAATAGCGAGGGAGGCCGTGTCGACAAAACCCATGGAGCTTGTGCGCCTGAATAGGGAGAAGCTCTCTCCGAACTTCGTACAACCGGGGGTTAGGGTGGTAGATGAATGGTGAAGGAAGTAAGGTGGCGCTACGTGATTTTCCACGTTCATTCACCATTGAGCCTGGCGTCGGAGGACTTAAGAGCCGCCCTGAGAAGGCACATGAAGGCCTTCCTGGGCACCTACGGGCTTTCGAGGAATCCCTTTAAGCTCATGGACTATGACGAGGAGAACAAGCTGGGCATATTGAAGTGCGCCCACGAGTCTCTCGAGGTCATAAGGGCAGCGCTCGCTCTCCTAAGCGCGATAAACGGTGAACCATCGGCCATTCACGTGATGAAGGTCAGCGGCACGTACAAAAAGGCGAAATCGAGGGCGGCTCGACTTGCTGAAAAACTTAAATCTTACTGGACTGAATTGGAAGCGGGGATGAAGAAGCCGTCCCAGGCTACTGAAGCGTGAAGAGCTCGCGACGAGCTGACCCAAGAACCCTTAAGTCGCCCTCCTAGCTAGGAAACCTCAAGGCTTAAATATGTGAGGCTCAAGTGCCCTCTAATCTAAGGCAAGGTGATGTACCTCATGAATGTAGAGGAGGTCCTCAAGAGCGAAGAACTGACGTTCGCAGAGAAGATCCTGACCATCAAACAAGTGGAGCCGAAGAGCGTCAAGAGGACGGGAGAGATAACAATAGTCTCGGTGGACCTGGCCGCTGGACAAGATGGCACGACGCCTCTGGCCATAAAGGTCTTCGAAGAAATGGGAGGAGAGAGGGTCTGGGACCCGAGCAAGATACTATTCGTGATAGACCACACTTACCCCTCGTCGTCTGCCGAGATATCTAACTTGCACAAATTGATGAGGAGCTTCGCCCGCAAGCAAGGCATCAGGGTCGTGGAAGGAGACATCATTCACCAGGTGATACTCGAGGAGTATGCCGTGCCCGGAATGCTCATAGTTGGCGCGGACTCTCACACCACGACCCACGGAGCCGTGGGGGCGTTCGCCACGGGCATAGGGAGCACGGAGCTGGCCGCCGTCATGCTCGAGGGAAAGATATGGCTCAAAGTGCCCTCAACGATGCGAGTGCACCTCGAGGGATCGTTGCCTAGGGGCGTGTATGCCAAGGACATAGCGTTGCACGTGATAGGGGAAATAGGGGCCGACGGCGCGAACTACAAGTCGATAGAATGGACTGGAGAGGCTCTGTCGAAGCTCTCGGTGGCTTCGAGGGCCACCCTGTGTAACATGAGCATGGAGGCCGGGGCTAAAAACGCCGTAGTGGAGTACGATGCCGTCACGGAGGAGCATTTGAAGAGGCTAGGGAGGTGCCCCATAGCTATAGTCAGGTCGGGGCGGAAGGCGGAGGTGGAGGACGAGCTTCGCGTGGAATGTCCTAGGCTCGAACCGATGGTGGCCACCCCCAGTAGAGTCGACAACGTCAAGTCAGTGAGGGAGGTGGAGGGAACTCCAATAGACCAGGCCTTCATCGGAAGTTGCACCAACGGAAGGCTCGAGGATCTCCTCGAGGCCGCTAAGATACTTCGAGGAAGGAAGGTCAAGGAAGGCGTCAGGCTCATCGTGACGCCGGCCTCGAGGAAGGTGTACTTAGACGCTTTGAGGCTAGGGGTCCTGGAGACGCTCTTGGAGGCGGGGGCCGTGGTTACAAACCCTACGTGCGGGGCTTGCGTTGGGACCCATTTAGGGGTTTTGGGCGAAGGAGAGGTGGCCATATCCTCTAGCAATAGGAACTTCGTGGGCCGGATGGGTCACCCATCTTCAAAAGTTTATTTGGCCTCGCCAGCTACTGTGGCGGCGTCGGCAATAAGAGGCGTCATAACCGATCCGAGGGACTTTCTATGAGCGTTATTCGAGGCAGGGCTTGGAAGTTTGGCGACAACGTAGACACCGACGTGATAATACCGTTTAAGTACAAGGCTAGGACCATAGACCCTCAGGAGCTCGCTCAACATGTGATGGAGGGGATAGACCCGGACTTTCCCAAGAAGGTGAGGCCTGGGGACGTAATCGTAGCGGGGAGGAACTTTGGTTGCGGATCGAGCAGAGAGCAAGCGCCATTGGCTATAAAAGCGGCAGGCATAGCGGCCGTGGTAGCTGAGAGCTTCGCTAGGATATTCTTTAGGAACGCGATAAACATAGGCCTGCCAGTCCTCGAGATTAAGGGGATATTTGAGAAGACCGATAACGGCGACGTCCTAGAAATTGACTTGCAGCAGGGGATAGTTAGGAACCTGAGCAAGAGCTTAGCTTTTAAAGCAACCCCCATGCCCGACATGTTAATGGAAATATTGAAAGAAGGAGGGCTGGTCAACTACATAAAGAAGCGCAGAGCTCGCGCTCAGTAGACCCTCTTTAGGACCCCCAAGCTCTCGTCGGTCTTCTTCACGGAAACCCTCCAGTCTTTTTCCAGCTCGGTCAAGGCCCTGATGGCATCGACGTTATCCGGGATTACGTTCGATTCATTGGGGGTGGCCCACATCAAGTACACTTCATAGCCATTTACTGCGACGCCGTCCTCCCACACGGGTATTTCGTAGAGGTCTCCTCGAGGTCTCCCCAAGTCTCTTGCCAGCTCGACTAGCGAGTTCAGGGCCTCTACGCCGTCGCGCCCGCTCACCAAGACCACGCGCGGCTCCTCCTCGAGGGCCTTTACCACGCCCTCAACGGTCGGCTTGGACTTGGTCTCGACTATGCAGAAATGCATGTGATAGAGGTTGTGAGAGCCCTTAGCGGCTATGGTGACTATGTCTATGTCGTGGAGAACCGTCTTGACGTCAGGCCCGTGATGCGATGGAACGTGCAGCTCGGGGACTATGGTGTTTATAACCCCCGCCTTGTGTGACTCCCAAACGTCGCATGCTCTTCTGACTATCACAGCTCTAGCCTTTGCTATTCCGTAAGACTTGTTTATGGCGTTGAGGACCCTACAGAGGGCCGTGGTGTTACAGCTGACTACCCTTGTGAACTGCTTGCCCAAGCTCTCGTGGTAATTACACGTTGCGACGAACGACACCCCGGCGGTCTCGTGGGCCTCGCCCCCCTCGAAAACGGCCTTCACGCCGTACTTCGCATAAAGCTCCTTGTTCTTAGCGCCGACCTTAGCTGGAGTGCAATCGACCACGACGTCTACGTCCTTTAGCGCATCGGTTAGCAATCCCTCGACGCTTATCCCTCCCCTCTTCATATGCTCGAGTCTGTCGGGCGAAGAGCAGAAGATCCTGTAGCCCCTCTTCGTCGCCATCCTCACTCTCCAGTCGGCGACGACGTCTGAAACCCCCACGAGGATCATGTCCTCTTGCTTGGCCACGGCGTCGGCGACCCTTTTTCCTATCACTCCATAACCATTTACGAGGACTTTTACCTTGGCCCTCATAACCACTCACATCTAACTTTTACGCTTGACAAGATTTAGCCTTTCCGCGTTTTTCTTTCCTATCTCAAGAGCGTCTATTATCGGTAGTCTTCTGCCAGCCAGTAGGTGCAGCAACGCCCCTCCAGCCGTGCTGGTGTACGTGACGCGGCCCTCGGACCCCAATTTGCGCAGAGCGGCCGTCAAGTGGCCTCCGCTGACTATAGTGATAGCGTCGCTTTCTGATATGGCCTTCAACACCTCCATGGTCGCCAAGGCGAAGTGGTCCTCCTCGAAGACTCCCAGTGGTCCATTAGCTATGATGCTACCAGCCCTCGAGACCTCTTTTACGACCATCTCGGCAGTTCTTAGTCCCAGATCCTTGATCCTATACTCGCTTGGTATGTTGTTGATCGGACAATCAACTCTCTCACCGTTCTTGTCGACTGCGACGTCGACGGGCAATACAAACACGTCTTCTCTCCATTGTAACATTCTCTTGGCCCTCTCGACATTGCTCTGAAATTCCTTGTCCTTCTTCACGTTGTTGCTCGAAAGCTTAAGCCCTCTCGCTTCGAGGAATACTGGCGCCAGTAACCCCCCGACGACTATTTTGTCCACGAGTCCTGTCTTGGTGAGGATGTCGATGACTTCAAGCCGATCGCCCACCTTTGCCCCTCCAAGTACGTAAACTATGGGCCTCTTGAGGCGAGGGATTATCTCACTTAATGCCTTGAGCTCTTTCTCGACGAGTCTACCGGCGACTGATGGAAGTAGATAGGCGAAGCCGACGAGCGATGGCTGGGATCTATGGGCCGCTGGAAACGCGTCATTGACGAATGCATTAAATAGCGGGCTCAGCTTTCGCACGAGGTGCGTCTTAGCACAGTCCTCTATCGGAGCCTCTATGACCTCCTCTGAGTACATCCTCGTGTTCTCTAAGAGTAACACCTCGCCATCTTTAAGCTCAGCTATCTCGCTTCGAGCGGCGGGTCCCATTAAGTCGTCGACGAACTTCACAGGTCTTTCAACGTACTTCTCTAAAATTGCGGCGTGCCTCTCCAAAGATACGAAGTCACTCTTTCCGGGCCTGCCTTGATGCGACATCACTACGACCTTGCTTTCCTTGAGTTCCTTGAGGGTGATGCTGGCCTCCTTAATTCTGTTTTCGTCAAGTATCTCCCCCCTCGGGCCTATGGGGGAGTTTATGTCTACCCTGACTAGCACCCTTTTACCCTTGAGATCGATATCATCCAATGTGAGGAACTCAAATGTCATCTCTCATCGACCACCTCTAAGTGATCTATGAGGTCGACGAGTCCATCGCCTTAGTTTATGATAGCAACAGCTTATAGCTTGTCAATGGCACACTTTATATACTTTACTTTAGTAAGGAGTATTGGTAATGTTAGGGAAGGGCGTGGTAACGCTCTACGTCTTGATGATGGAGGAATGCGAACCAGAAAAGTGCACGGCCAATAAGCTAGTCAAGTTCAACTTGGCAAGGCCAATCTACAGAGTTAAGGAGGTGCCTCGTGGTTGCATAGTGCTGAACCCACTTGCAAATGAAACCTTGTCGATCAAAGACAAGGACATCGCTCTGCGACACGGGATCCTAGCCGTGGACTGCTCGTGGAAGAACGCTGAAGACTTCTTCAATAGAGTCAGGATAAAGGGCTCTCACAGGAGGCTTCCGAGGCTTATAGCCGTAAATCCCATAAACTTCGGCAACCCGTACATCCTGTCGACCGCGGAGGCGCTCGCGGCCTCCCTCTACATACTCGGGTTCGAAGGACATGCGAGGAACTTGCTATCGATATTTAAGTGGGGCCCTCATTTCTTTGAAGTCAATAAAGAGCTATTAGAGGGCCATTAACGCTTGCACCTCTTCACGAGGGCCTCCGTTATCGCTTCGGCGGGCCTCGCTCCGGTAGCCTCCGCCAACCCCTGCCAGTCTGGGGCCGCGTTCACCTCGAATATTACGTAGCCCTTTTCGTCCGTCTCGGCTATGTCCACCCCGGCATACCACAGGCCCAGCACCTCACATGCCTTTATGGCCATCTCCTTGACCTCTTCCGGAGGGTTGTACGCCTTGGCCTTACCTCCTTGAGCTACGTTAGTGCGCCACTCGCCCGGCTTGGTTATGAATCTCTGAATCGAGGCTAGCACTCCTCCATCCACGACGAACACCCTTAAGTCGTAGGACCGCTTCTCAACGTATTCTTGAACATAGATCACCTGGTTGAAGCTCACAAGGGTCTTGAATATCCTGAAGGCGATCTCCGGGTTGTCGACCAAAACCGAGCCATAGCCCCTAGACCCTATGAGGGGCTTTATTACAGCCTTACCAAATTTCGCGGCGAAGTCGTAGGCCAGCCCTATGTCTTCAGTCACGAGGGTCTCTGGAACGCGTAACCCGGCCTTGGAAAGGGAACTGAGAGCCCCATATTTGTCGCGGGCCTTAATCATTCCGTCCACTGGGTTCATCACTACTGTCCCCTCCCTCTCAAGCTCCCTCAACAAAGTCAGCCTGCGGACGTACTGTTCAACACTCGTGGTCGCGCCTATCGACCTAACTATGGCTCCATCGACTTCGGTGAGCTTATGCTTGCCATAAAAGACCGTGACCTTTCCATGTCTATCGATTGAAGTGGATAAGCCCGATATCCTCAAGAAGACGGGGGTTAAGCCCTTGTTCTTGATGGCTTCTAACAGCTCTCGGGAGGGCAAGTCCGGCTTCCTCGTATCATGGATGACGGCGAGCCTCAAAGCCTTCAACCCCTAAGAGAACATCGTTTCTTCGATAATAAATTCTGCGAAAAGCTGAATAAGTGGAACTCGTCGCCCCTGCACAGGGGGTCTAAAGGGTTGAGTCACGAATTCGACGAGGAGATCGAGAAGATAAAGGAGAAAAAGCTGAAAGAGCTCCTTAAGAGCCCTGAAAAGGGCAACGTCATAAGGAAGGGCAACATCGTAAACTTGGACTTCGCCTCCTTTAAAAGCCTGTTGAAGAGCGAGTCTAGGCCGATATTGGTGGACTTTTGGGCCGAGTGGTGCGGTCCTTGTAGAATGCTAGCCCCGATATTTGAAAAGCTATCCGAGAAGTATTCAGACAAGGTGGTCTTCGCCAAAGTGAATGTAGACGAATGTCCCGAGTTAGCTGAAGAATATGGAGTCATGGCCGTGCCCACTCTAATATTGTTCGCAAACGGCATCGAGGTGGAACGCATAATCGGCTTGGTGCCGGAGAAGCGCATAGAGTCTTTAATCAAAAAGTATTTGAAGTGAAGGCGGGTTACACATCGCTATAGGCTTAGGACACCAACTCTATGCCTATCTCTCAGCTCCCTCTTCTTTGCCTCGTTCCACCCCGAGACCTCTTGGTAATACCCCGTCACCCTGCTCCAGTATCTGACGTTAGGTGAATTGCAGTTCGGACAAGAGTCTAAAATTCCACCACTGACGGTAGCACAATCTTCGCATATCGTTAAGTCCTTGGTATAAGCAAAGTACCCGACCTGCGTATCTTTTGCGATCTTCCACGAGAGCTTCAACAGGGCCTCGGGATCTGGGTACGCCTCGCCCAACCATACGTGAAATATATTCCCTCCGCTGAGCAACGGGAAGAACTTGTGCTCTATGCTCAGCTTCTCGGCCAAGGTGATTGGCGCGCCCACGTAAACGTGAGTGCCGTTCGAGTAGTACACTGGGACGTCCCTCACCCCCTCCTTCAGTAACTTGAGTGCCGTCTCCACGTCGCCCTTGACCACCTTAACGGCCTTCTCCTTAAACTTGGGGGACAGCAGATCGCTGACGGCCAGCCTTTGAGCGCAACTCTCGGCAGGGGTCCTAGCTAAGGCAAGCTTCACTTCGTGTTTCTTCTCGAGCTCCTCTTTGTACTTCTTCATCTCTAGGAGAACCTTGATCAAGAGCCTTACTGCGGTCTCGTGTTCGTGGAGCTGATAACCGGTGTGCCACTGGGCCATCTCGTTTCCACCGACAATGCCTATCGTGTAGACAAGCTCGTCGAAGTCGACCGCTGGCGGCCCTCTCCTGCCAGTCTTGGGGTCCATCGGTCTCTGAGTGGCAAAGGGGAGCCTGTTGTACTGAATCATGTAGTCCATCCACCTCTTCTTCGCCTTGAAGACTTCAACGCACAAGTCCATGACCTCGAACGCCTTCTCGATGAGTTTGTCGTCGTCGCCGTTGGCTTGATAAGCCAGCCTAGGCAGGTTCATCGTGACGACTTGCCACGCACCCATGCTGAAGTGCTTTCCGTCGACAAAGTACATCTTCTCGTAGAACTCTGGATCGGTCTCCGGCGTCTCGGTAAAAGTGTAGGCGCAACATTGGTAGCACGAAACCCCCTTTCCATATCCTCGGTACGGTGGGATCGCGTTGTCGAAGTAGGGCGTACCGTACTTGGCAACAACGCGATGCACTAAGAGCCACTCATCGTAGAAGTCGTCTCTCGCACTCTCGGGGGTGAGGTAGCCCTCAAGCTTGGGGAAGTTGAATGGCTTGCCCCAATAATCCCCCTGCAACGCTACCTCGTATATCGCGGTGAAGAAGAGCCTAGCCTCCTCCTCGTAATCTCCGTAGGTTTCGGGCCCCACCCTGCCACGCATAACAATCGGTTTATCTCTCCATATCTGAGGTACCGTCGGCGTTAGCTGTATGTTCGAGAAGACGAGCTGTCCCCCTCTGGCCACGTAGGCCTGCGTTAGCTCGTAAAACATCATCTGCGCCAGTTGCTTTATCTGCCTGTAACTTAGCCCCCTCAGGTATGGAGCCAAGAAGACGTTATAGTTGTAGAACCCTTGTCCTCCGGCGAAGTTAGTCTGCGCTGCTGCCAAGACCTTGACGCTATGCAACACCGCTACCTCTGGGTGCATGGCTGGGCCCGCGACGCTCGTCTTAAGTCCTGTGCCGTCGGGCATGAGCCCATAGTAGAAGAAGTACCTGAGGTCCCAATCTTGGCAGAAGGGCCTCACGCCAAAGTACTCGAGGTCGTGTATGTGGATGTCCCCTTTGAGGTGGGCGTCGGCGACTTTTGGATGGAGCAGCAGCAGGTACTCCTCTTTTGACAACTTATCGGCCTTCTTCTTGTGCGCTGTCTCGGCGTTGGGCTGCAGGTTGGCGTTCTCCTTGGCCTCGAAGCCAAGGCCCAAGTCTATCAAGTAAGCGTCGTATACTGGGGCGCCAACCCTTGTTAATACATTTCTGTATATCACGTACTCGGGGTGTTCCTCTGATCTTTCAAGTAAGATGTTATTGACGAGCTCTCGTATCAAAGCCCCGCTCACGAACTTAGCCCTCATTTCAAGTATTCTCTTCTCTGCCTCGCGGGCGATCTCCTCGGCATCTTTAGCGCTCATGGGCGGAACGTCGAAGAACTCTTCGGCCAGCTTCGTCTCCCTCAACAATTGCCTGACAATGGCCCCTCTATCCCAAGGAACCATGTAGCCGTCAGTCGTCCTAACGAGGGGCTTGCCAGCAATGTAGTGCGAGACCGCCTTGAACCAAGCCTCTAAAGAGGCCTGCTTAGGCCTTAGGTGCGCCTTTCTGCTATTTCTCTTAGAGGCCACTTCATCCCCTCCCAAGGACTTTACGGAGTTTGTCCATGATCAGCCTCTCTCCATCGAAAATTTCCTCTGCATGGAAGAACTTGCCGTCGACTTCGAGCCCCGGGGTCTCCATTAAGAATATGTCCCTCATTATTAGGTCCACCATCACTTCTGACTTGGATACGTCAAGAACCTCATATTCGACCCCCATCTCATTCATCACCCTCTTTAGCGTCTCACACCTAGGACATTGAGGAGAAACGTAGAGTTTAACTCTTGCCATAACGAGGTAGACCTCTCGGCTAAGTAAGGGTTTTTCTTCTCAAGAAGAATTTAAAGAAGTAGCGGGTCTGTACGCGGTACTGAAAAAGCGTTACGGTCACCCCTTAGCTCCACCGTTGGAAGAGGTCGTGCTCTATTCCGAGAAGGTCTAATACCTTTCCTACCACGTAGTTGACAAGATCATCGATGCTCTTCGGCTTGTGGTAAAAAGCTGGGCAAGCGGGAAGGACTATTCCTCCCATGTCATTCACCCTCAACATGTTCAGTATATGCACCCTGTTGAGAGGTGTCTCTCTTACGACGACTATGAGCTTCCTCCTCTCTTTCAACATCACGTCCGCGGCGCGCGTGACTAAGTTGTTCGACAAACCGTTAGCTATCGACGCCAAGGTCTTCATGCTACAAGGAGCTATTACCATGGCTTCGAATCGAGCCGAGCCACTCGAAGGGGGAGCATCCATCTCTTCTTCGCCATAAATATTGAAACATTCGCCTCTAAGCTCGCCAACCTCCATATTTAACTCATGCTTTAAAACCAACCTCCCAGCTTTAGTGACTACTAGGTGGACTTCATGTCCAAGCCTATGGAGCACTCTTAGCAACTTAACGCCGTAAATAACCCCGCTGGCGCCCGTTATCGCCAAAATAATTTTCATGATAGGCCACCTAGGACTGACATACCTTTGGGTGCTCGAGAGCCGTAGAAGGTGACCTCAACCCCCCTTAATACGCTTTCGATGAATCCGAAGATCCTCGCTATAAAACATGGGAGGCTCTCTTCGTGATGAATTATACGGCGAAATTTTGAGAAGGAGAGTTTTTAGGGGGCACCGTTCTTTAGCCGACGCAGATAAATTGTTAGGTTGGGGCGGAAAAGGTTGACGACTGAAGGGAAATGGGCAAAAAAAGACTTAGAGGGAATAGTCGCCTCTTTGAAGGAGCTATTGGAAAGAACTCGATCCCTCAAAGAACTCGCCCTCTCAAAAGGGCTCTCGATAGCCCCTAGACTGGACGTCGCCCTGTTCTTCATGAAGAGGGCCCTTTCAATAATGAGTGGCTTGCCGATAGACGAAGGCGAGCCAATAAAGTCGGTCCAAGGCGAGATAATGGACGTTGAGGTCGAGGAGGACCTCTTGGCCCTCAATAGGAAAATAGCGCTTGAGAATAAAGCCCTCCTTGATAGACACGGAGTCAAGGCCATAGACTTCATGGGCTCCCTAGGTGCTGGTAAGACGTCGATAATCGAAGCGCTGGTCGAGGCGCTGAAGGACAGGTACAGGATAGCGGTGATAGTGGGCGACGTCGCAACGTCGATAGACGCAAACAGAATATCGCGCCATGGGATAAGAGCCATCCAGATAAACACAGGGAGGGAGTGCCACCTCGATGCTCAATTAATAAGACGAGCCCTCCAGCTCTTGGACCTTAAGAACATAGACCTGCTCTTCATAGAAAACGTCGGGAACTTGATATGCCCAGCGGATTTCCCGCTAGGGGCACACATGAGAGTGGTCGTGGTCAGCGTCAGCGAGGGAAGTGACATGATAATCAAGCACCCCACCTCATTCGTGGGAGCAGATGTAGTGGTCATCAACAAGATCGACGTAACCGAGGCCTTCAACGTAGATCTAGGTAAGCTGGTGAACGACCTGAAGGAAATCAATCCTAAAGCAAAGGTCGTGCTCATGAGCGCGAGGAAGCGTGCGGGCTTAGATGATCTTATAAGGGCACTGGGCCTAATTAAATAAGAACTAACTTCCTAAGGAGTGGGTCCGGGAGTGAGCGCGTCAAAATACGCTTACAGCATTGCGAGGGTTAGAGCCAAGAGGGCCTTTATGCTCAAACCCGAAGACTACGAAGCACTACTTAGGGCCCCTAATATCCATCAAGCACTAGCTCATCTACGTTCAATTAGCGACTTCGGAAGGGACATCCCCCAAACTGAGGACGTGTACGAGATTGAGAAACACCTAGCCAACAGGTTCGTTGAGATCTTACGCCCTCTGATCGAAAGCGTGACAGAGGGGCCTGCGAGGGATTTCTTGGGATTAGTCCTTGCAAAGTACGAGTATGAGACCTTAAAGGCCCTGCTCAAGGCTAAGTTCTTGGGGATACCTGAGAGCGAAGTAGTGCTGATGGCTCCTCCGCTGGGAAGATATAGTGGCGCGCTGTACACCTCTTTACTATCTGCTAAGAATGTCGACCAAGCGATTGACTTAGTGCCCGAGGCGGAGTTGAGGCTTACATTGAGGGAGGCATCGAGAGAGGCGGGAACGCTAAAGAGCCCTCTGCCAATAGAAGCAACTGTAGACAGATGGCTTTATACACGACTTTGGGGGCTAGCCGCTAAGCTGAGAGGCGACGACAAGAAATGGGCTAAACACCTCTTGGGAATAGAAGTCGACATTAAGAACGTACTAGTCTTGGTGCGGGGGAAGTTTCTAGGCTTACAACCATCGATAATTGAAAAAGCGTGGCTCCCTCTCTGCTACAAACTCCCTCTCGATCTGAAGAGCTTGGCCTCGCAACCTATCTCCTCGATACTACAGGCCATAGCCACGAGCTACTACGGAAAGGCTGTGTCTCCTCTGGCTAGGGACGCGGTGGAGGTCGAGAGGGCTCTCGAGATGTTGTGGATCAAGGAGAACGAAGACGTCTTCCTACACTATCCCTTCACGCTTGGATTAGTCTACGCCTACGCGAATCTAAAGTACGTGGAGCTGAAAGACGTGAGAGCCTTATTGCTCTCTAAGCTAATGAACTTGCCACCTCAAAAGGCGTTGACACTAATAACGAGGTATAGAGAGAGGCTGTCCATCTGAATATCAGAATAAAAAGTAATAACAAGAAAAGTGGAAAAGTGTAGTAATCGAATCGAAGATTGTGAAAGTTAAAGAAGCCACTTGAGAGGTATGTCTTGGTAGTGCCCGCTCGGTAGCTTTCTTCTCACCGTTATCGGTAGTACGCCGAGCTCCAGCTCCTTCATGGCTATCTTCACCGGATCTTTTTCGGGGACTAGGGACAGGTCTATGAGGACTGGAGCACCCATGGATATCTGTAGCGCCCTAGCTCCGATTATCCTAGCGCGCTCGTACTTCGTGAGCTTTGGTAGCCATACCTTAACTCCTTCAGCCTTTATCCTCTTACTTTTTGTAGGGCTCTTGACGATCAAAACTCTTCCTCGCCGAATTTAGGAGTCTCCTTCTCTTTTTCTTTTTCCTTCTCTTTCTCCTTCTTCGGAGGCGCCGCGGCTATGACGTCGTCTATCTTCAGTATCATCAGCGCGGCCTCGGTAGCCGACTTGAGCGCTTGCCTCTTGACTGCTAGAGGCTCGAACACATTTATCTTCATCATGTCCGCTATCTCGCCCTTAAGCACGTCGATACCGTAGGTCCTCATCCCCTTCTCGTGGTACGACCTCAACTTGACTATTATGTCGAGCGGGTCAAGGCCTGCAGTCTCGGCGAGTATCGATGGTATGATCTCAAGCGCATCGGCGAACTTCATGGCGGCCAGCTGTTCCCTACCAGGAAGCCCCCTAGCCCAGTCCCTCAGAGCTAGGGCCATTGATATCTCTGGGGCGCCACCCCCAGGGAGTATCTTGGGCTCTTGGACCACATTCCTCACAACGCAAAGTGCATCGTGGACTGACCTCTCGGCCTCCTTTATGCTCATGTCACTGCTACCCCTTATTAATATCGACACGGCCCTGGGGTTCTTGCAGCCCCTTACGAACACCATCTTCTCATCGGCCACCTTGACCTCTTCGACCACCTCTGCATAGCCTAAGTCGCTCTCGCTCATGTCTTCGATGCTGGTCACTATCTTTGCTCCCGTCGCTTTAGCTATCTTCTCGATGTCCGACCTCTTGACCCTCCTGACGGCCATTATGCCCTTTTTGGCCAAGAAGTGCTGAGCGACGTCATCTATCCCTTTCTCGCAGAAGACCACGTTGGCGCCGACCGAGGCTATCTTCTCGACCATCTTCTTTAAGACGTTGACCTCCTCATCCAAGAACGCCTTCATCTGCTCCGGGGTGGTTATGTTTATCTTGGCCGTTATCTCGGTCTTCTCTATCTCGAGAGGAGCCTCTAGGACAGCAATCTTGGCGTTGCGGACCAGCTTCGGCATGCCCGGGTGGACTACCTCCTTGTCTATCACTAGCCCGTCGACGAGGATGGTCTCGTTCAGAGACTCACCTCGCTTCTTCTCGACCTTCACGTCGTCTATGTCGACTACCCACTTCCCGTCCTTCTGCTGAGCGACCTTGAGTATTGCTTCGACGGAGTACTTGGCCAAGAGCTCTCTCGAACCAGCCACGGAGGCCTTACCGCTCAGAGACGTCAAGGCTATCTTCGTCAGGACGTCTTTGTCTGTCGGGCTTACTGGCGTCGCTAGGGTTTCGAGGACCTCAAGCGCTTTGTCCAGCGCTTTCCTGTAGCCGTCGATTATTATCGTGGGGTGTATGTCTTGGTCTAAGAGCTCTTCAGCGCTCTTGAGCAATTCCCCTGCTAGGACAACGGCAGTCGTCGTGCCGTCGCCCACTTCAGAGTCCTGCGCCTTCGCCACCTCGACCATCATTTTGGCAGCCGGGTGTTGTATGTCCATCTCCTTTAGGATCGTAGCGCCGTCGTTAGTTATGGTAACGTCTCCGAAGCTGCTCACCAGCATCTTGTCCATTCCTCTAGGGCCGAGGGAGGTCTTGACCGTCTCCGCGACTATCTTCGCAGCCAATATGTTGGCTCTCAGAGCCTCTCTGCCTACGGTTCTCGTCGTGCCCTCCTTAAGCACGAGAACGGGCAATGCTACCGACATCGTCATCACCTAATAGTCATTTTCTGAGTTTACAAGAAGATGCTTCTATATAAATTTAACCACAGATAGGCGATGAACGTTAATCAAGTTGCAATGACATCACGTAAGCGTCCTCTCCGTCAGCGTAGTACCTGGGCACTCTCCTCGCGATCTTGAAGCCCAGTTTGTGGTAGAGGTTTATGGCTGGGCTGTTGGAGACCCTGACCTCTAAGTACACCTCTTTTACGCCCCGCCTTTTGACCGCCTCGATGGCCCTCCGAAGCAGGCCCTCTCCAATGCCCCTTCTCCTAGCATGAGGCAGGACGGCTATTGATATCACGTGCCCCTTCTCGGCAAAAGCTCTGTGCGACGAGTAATAGTCAAAGCCCCTATCGACTCTGGTCATTATGTACCCGACGACCGTTCCGTCCATCTCTGCTACCAAGAAGCCCTCAGGGAACTCCCTGAAATGGTAAACGAAGAAGTCCGGCGTATAGTTCTCGGGAAGACAGGTCCTATTTATGTATATCACGCTTTGCAGGTCCTCGATCCTGAACTCTCTTATTACGTACCCAGCCTTGTGTGGAGTCCCCTTATCGTCCGTTCGCGACTCCTCCTCGCCAACTCTTTAGGAAACTTGATATTCTGCTCCTGTGGGTCTTAAAAATCTGCTTCGATTTCCTTCATTTATAGTAAGAAGTTGTCACTCTTTGGAGAGAATAAAAATACGGAAGGGGGATAATTAGGCGAGCCCACCCTGGGTGTAAATCGGTGAGCTACTTTCCAATTGAAGTGGACGAAATAGTGAGAAAGCACTTTACAGTAACTGAGTGGAAGGTCCAGCATGGCGTCTTGACTTATATCATTGGGGACGAAGATACCAAAGAACGTTTTGTTAGGCTGTACTTTGAGCTCGACAAAAAGGGCTACATACCAATTCTGAGAAACGAGGGCGGTAAGAGAGCTCTCAGAATTTTTAAGAGACGAGAACTGTCGAGGCATAATCCTCTATGGAATGCAGTACTGCTCCTAGCCACGATGGCGACCGTAACCTTGGCCGGCTACTTATTTACAATAGGAGAGGTCTACGACATCGTCGACCCGATGTTCAGCGAGCAGAGAGTGCTCCACCTGCTTGCGTACGTGGTCTCCATCTTCTTCGTGCTCGGCGTTCACGAGCTAGGTCACAAAATTGCTTGCGTGTGGCATAACCTGAGGTCCACGCCTCCGTACTTCATTCCAGGGCCGCCAATGATAGGAGGCTCTTTTGGAGCCGTCATGATACAAGAAACCCCCATACTCAATAGAGACCAGCTCTTTGACGTAGGGCTCCTAGGTCCATTGTTGGGCTTCATAGCGTCGGTCCTCGTAACGTTTATAGGATTTTCCCTTTCCTACGTCATCCCAAACGAAGTAGCTCGGTCGTTATCAGAACAAGGCTTGGCCTCTCCACTACTCATAGAGCCCCTCTTATTCACACTCATATGGACTAGAGTTGTAGCCCCCCTCTCACAAATGGGGCTTGATCAAACAATATTGATGCACCCAGTGACGTTCGCTGGCTGGGTCGGCATGCTTGTGACGTTTTTAAATACGTTGCCAGCAGGACAGCTAGACGGAGGCCACGTCGTGAGGGCAACCTTGGGCTCTAGGGGACATGTAATAGTGTCCATGATGGCCGTAGCGATAATGATGGCGACGGGGTTTGTGATTATGGCTGCCCTCACCTTGGTGATACTAATGGTACGGCCGCATCCCGGTCCGCTAGACGATGCTTCGCCATTATCTCGCTCAAGGAAGGCCCTTTTCCCTCTCCTGCTAATAATATGCGGCTTATGCTACACTTCGTCATTTAACTTCGTGGTGTTTTAAATGTTGGACCTAACGTCGATAAAGCGTAAGGTGATGGAAGAGATAATACGCTGCGGCGCTTTAATGTTTAGCGAAGCAAGGCTGAAGAGCGGAAGGACGTCCCCCTTCTTCTTCAACGTTGCTAAGATGTTCAACCCTCGTAGTCTCGACATAGTGGGCGAGGCCTATGCTAGGACCATAGCAGGGCTATTGAGCTTGAGGGAGTTTGAAGGAATCTTCGGTCCCTCATACAAAGGCATACCCCTTGCCGTGGCGACGAGCCTTAAGATAATGCAACTCTACGGAGAGGACAAGCCAGTGCTCTACGATAGAAAAGAGGTCAAGGGCTACGGGGTCAAGGGCGACGAACGAGTAGTGGGAGCAGTTGACGAGGGCTCCCGCTTAGTGATGGTCGACGACGTCCTGACGACTGGCTTAACCAAGCTCAAGCTAAAGGAAGAGCTCGAGGCCTTGGGCTACAAAGTCGTAGGAGTCGTTGTGTTGATGGATAGGAACGAGAAGGAGGATGGTCTGCCGGCCTCCGACGTCATCAAGGGACGCGGCCTAAAGTTCGCCTCCATAATCGAGGCCGTGGAGCTATTTCAACTGCTTTGGGCTAGGAGAAGCGAGCTAAGTATAGAGGAGTCAGTTTTTAAGAAGATAAAAGAGTACTACGATGTGTATGGTTCAAAGAAGTTACTCTTTCTCTCTGACGTATAGCACGCCTAGCTCCTTGAGCTTCTCGTAGATCTTGTTTACAGCTCGCTTGACGTCTTCCTCCTTCTTGGCCCCGGTTATGACCATTTTGCCCGAGCTGAAAAGCAGTAAAACAACACCTTCGTCTTCCATTCTGTATATCAGGCCGGGGAACTGCTCGGGCTCGTACATGGCGTTTTCGAGCAAGTAAGCTGCCTTCTCTAGGTTTATCTCTGCCCCCAAATTGGCCGAGGCGACTATGTTTTGGATCTGGATCTTCGGCTCTCCTACTATGACTATTTTATGAGCCTTGAGCTCTTGGATTATCTTCCTAACGGTTCTGTAGACATCCTTCTCGGACTTGCCCCCCGTGCAGACCATTTTCCCGGAGCTGAAGATCAAGGTGGCCGTCTTCGGCCTGTCGAGCCTGTAGACCAAGCCGGGGAATTGATCTGGGTTGTACTCTGCCTTGAAGACGGCCCCAGCTATGGCATTCAGGTCTATGGCTTGGTTGAGGGTTACGGACGCGACGACGTTCTCTATTTTGTACTTCGGCCTTGTCAAGCTCTACACCCTAAAAACTTTCCTTTAACGATGAGAAAAATATTTAAAACCCCTTTTTAAACTTATCTTTTTCTTTCTCAAGAACTTCGACTCGTGCTTCCTCTCTCTTTTCAGATGGCCAAATGGCTAAGATCACACCGATAACTATGAGCAGACATATGATCGCATACTTGTAGGGCATCAGGGCTTTAAAGACCACCCCGACTTTCGGGATCAGCCTAGCTTCGACGCGTCCCACTACTTGCTCTTCCCCTACGAGGTAAGGGTCGGGATATGGGTTGTTATCCCCTTTGGTCCGGAAGAACCACTTACCGTCTGTGAAGATCTTCTCCACTATCCTGTGGACCACGAGGGTTCCATCGTATTTCCTATAAATGATCACATCACCCACTTTGAGGTCCGATGGCCTGACCCCCACGATGAATAGTATGTCTCCGTCGTCGTAAGTCGGCCGCATGCTGTAACCCTCGACTATCGCTAGGGGCACGTCAGTTCCCGTGACGAGCCTAAGTCCCTCGTTGAAGACTAGCAAGGCCAAAATCACCACCAAGACTATAACTACGTCGCGCTTCACGCGCCCTTACCTCTTTTAGCGGGTCTCGTCGCTCACTTTTTGTCTAAGCGCCACCTAATAGAACTAGTGGTGGCGTAAATGGAAGACAGAAGGTTGAGCGATTTACTAGCCCTTAGAGAGCGCATACTCCCTTCGTCCACGGAATCTGTCATAGTTAACGACTTAATCCCTCTCTTAGTCGCGATAAAAAAGGATTTAGAGGAGATAAAGGTTAGGCTACGGAGGATCGAAGAAAAGCTGGGCTTGGTTTAAGGGTTCATTATGGCTTTAAGGGACCAAGAAGACGTGATACGGGAGGGCTCATTCGTCTTACTGTACCTCGATGGAAGGCGCAAGTACCTGACGAGGGCTGAAAAGGGTCGTGCGCTCCACACGCATAAAGGGTTCCTGTCGTTGGATTCCATGATCGGTTTGAAGTATGGCTCTAAAGTCAAGTCGAACATAGGGGCAGAATTCGTCGCTCTGCAACCCACGCCCTGGGACTTCGTCTTAAAGATAGCGCGAAAGACGCAGGTGATATACCCGAAAGACATGGCATTGATGATATTCAAGCTGGGGTTGAGGCCGGGGATGAGAGTTGTCGAGGCTGGCACGGGTAGCGGAGCGCTCACGTGTGCGCTCGCCTTTTTCGTGAGGCCGGGGGTTGTTTACAGCTACGACGTGAATCCAAGCTTCCAAGAGGTGGCGAGGAAGAACTTGGAGCGCGCGGGCCTCCTCGACTACGTCGTCTTGAAGGTCAAGGACGTAACTCAAGGGATAGACGAAGAGGACGTGGACGCCGTGGTCCTCGACATGGCCACTCCTTGGCTTGTTGTTCCTCACGCGTGGAGGGCGCTCAAGGGAGGCGGTCACTTCGCTAGCTTCAGCCCGACGATTAATCAAGTGGAGAAGACGGCAGTAGAGCTGAGGAAACAGGGCTTCGTGGACATTAAGGTCTATGAGCTCTTCCTTAGGGAAATTAAGGTCGAAGAAGGAGCCGTGAGACCAGAGACCTTGATGATTGGCCACACGGGCTACATGACCTTCGCCAGAAAAGCGCTTTAACGTCTCCTTTCGCTTTACGTATCGTCGCTGACTAGGAGAAACGTCTCGTGAGCTCGCACATTTCCCTCGCCTTGTCTGTCGGGTTGTCGCTTTCACATATGGCCCTGCCTACGATTACGTAGGAGGCGCCAGCTCGGAGGGCCTCGACAACGCCCCCGCCTTGGACTACCACGCCCGGTGAGAATATGGGCAGGTCCTCGACTATCTCCCTGACCTGCCTTATGGCCTCGGGCCTCGTAGCTCCTACGACGACTCCGTCAGCGCCCCACTTCAATGATCTTCTCGCAAAGACCTTGTACAGCTTATCGAAGACCCCGAGCTCCTCGTCGTAAATCACGGCCTCGAAGAACTCTGAAGCCCCTCTGTTGCTCATTAAGGTTACGGTTATGACCCCCATACCCCTCTCTCTGGCCAAGTGAAATACGCCCTCTAAGCCTTCGGCCCAGCCCGGCAATGGAACCACTGTTATGGCGTCGAATCCTGCGTCGAAGTACGTGAAGGCTTCCACGAAGTTCGTGGAGCCTATATCGCACATCTTGCAGTCGGCTATCACTGGCAGTCCCAATGAGTGCGCCCTCTTGATCAAACCTCTTAAGCCCTCGACCCCCCAAGGCAGTATTAAGTGCTTGTTTATCTTAACGCAACAGATGTACTCTGCCGTTTCGCGGAGCAACCTCTCCGCCCTCTCCAGAGCGTCTGGTCCCTTCACGTCGAGCGCTAGCACTATTCTGCTACGGTTTTGCTCCGCCGCCCTCTTTATCATGTCGAGGAAGCCCATGTTCTCATCCTTTTTAGCGATACATAGATAAGGTCCCCAAGCTTTTAGTGTTAGCGGGCAATGACGACGGCAGGTATTGTTGACCGATGAAAGGTGACACCAGATCGGAGCCCCTAACACATCAGGGCCGAGAGGAGCAACGGTAGCGCTATGGTGAAGTCGCAGTAGACCGTGCAATGCTCTCCTTTTTCAAGGACTTTATCCCAGCTCACGGCTTCTCTCAGCGTCGCGCCTGACAGCCCGCCGTAGTATGGCGGATCCACGGTTATCTGAACTGCGTAGTCGAATGGTTTGCCTGCGATTAGAGCCGATTGGAGGGCGAAGTTCTTCGGACTCCCTCCTCCTACTATCAGGATCCCGGTCCTGTCTCCTCGCCTCTTAGCATTGAACTGCAGATCAACCAAGTAGCTTAGGTCCAGCGCCTCTAGGATCCTAAGCTTTCGCGTTTGGGTTAAGCTCCATAGTTGCACGCCCAAGATCGAGTCATAGAAGGCTGGCACCACGACATCGCAACCGCTCGTAGCCGCGGCACGCATGAAACTGGCCTCATCCCTTATCCTAAGGCCTATCTCTCTCAGGATCTCGCGCGTGGAGTAGATCTTGTCTTCGAGGCCCTCTAAGATCTCTCGAAGCCCTCTCTCCATGATCGCAAAATCCTCGACACGAACGGCAACGTCGTAGATCCTGCAAAAGCCCTCGGCCCTCAGGGATCCCTCGTCTTCCACCTCACTTAACCTGAGCCTATAATGCTTGCCTCCAAAGGCCATGAGCAGATCGTGGGTGACGTTGGCCCCCGTCGACACGACGACGTTAAACAACCTCTTGATCAAGGCCTTGCGCAGCAACCCTCTCAGGCCAGCGGGCACGACTGCACCAGCAACCGTAATGATCCTCAGGCTACACGTCGTGGTCATTTTCTCCAGTATGTCGAGAGCCTCTCCGAGCCTCCTCGCATTGAAGGCCGTCTTGGCCATGCCTTTGAGAAGGGCCTTGACGTTTGACTCTAGCCCTATATCCTCAACAGCCCCCTCGATCGCCTTCATTTTCTGAACACCCGCAAGGCCTCAAACTCGAACCTCGGCCCCCCTTACGCGTTCTGTTAAGGTTGAACGTTCTAGGAAAAGGTTATTTCTCGCCCTGCTGATACACCCACGGCGATGACGAATACCAATCCGCGTGACCGCGATGATCTAACCGTCTCACGCTGAGCCCAAGGCCCTATCTCAATGCCCGTCGCAAAGACCTACGTTATCGACATGTCAAGCGCCGAGACAGAGCCCGCCCCTTAAAGCTTAAATCTAGAGGATTACGGCAACGATGGTCAGTTACTCGTCACTTCAATACCAGCTTCTTCGCACACCTTTCTCAGCACATCGCTCATTTGATGGAGCTTAGGCATGAAGTTTATGTCATTGGCATAGGCCATGAACGTGAGGAAGATCACGTTCCCCTCCCTGCTAATGTCTATGTTCAGCCCTCCTCCCACGGCCTTCAACTTTTCCTCCAACCCCCTCACCTCCTCGTTCTCTACGACCTTTAAAGCGGCCCCCTTCAATCTTTTGAGGGCCTCCTTAGCCACCTTTACGTTCTCGAAGTTCAACGTCGCGACGCCGTCTAGATAGAGGCCGTCGTGCTGTATCTGCAACGTGAAGTAGTCGACTACAGATTTCGAACCATTCCTTGCGACGAACTCGAAGTAAACGCCCTTGTAGGCCCCGGGCTCGTCCTGCACGAGCTTGACGTCGTTTAGGACGTACTCGTTGCCGCCCCCTAGGTCATCTAACAAGTGTTCTGCTATTCTGTGGACTGTTGAGCCCAAGTTTAAGGCGTAGCTCAGCACGTGACCTAAGCTCGTTGAGCCATCGAGGGGCCTCTCGACATCGTAAAACTTCTTAATGCTCCTAAGGTCGTTTTTGAACGAGTAGAGCTCGAGCAACGTGTCCTCTAAGACCTTTTCGACGCTGACGCCGCCCTTCTTCGCTACTACCATGAACCACTTAAAGGCCTTCCTCGGCAGGGACAGCTTTACTTCCACGGCGTCTTCCTCCACGAAATTTGCAACCCCCAAGCGCTCCGCGCTAGAGCTTTACTCATTGCCTTGCTTAAGACTTAGTCCTCTCGTCTAATAAATGTGTCTGCAGGATCACCACGACAAGGCAAGTTAAGCGAAGTTAGTACTCGTCCGCGAATTCAAGCTGGCTTAAAGAACCGGTGTGTTGGAATATTGAGATCCTTAGATGGAGGTCTAACTTCATCTCTAACGGACTTCTCCTCGAGAACGATTTGGCACACTGTTAAAAACCAAGAATTTAATTTTGCAACATCTGCTCTATGCTCAAGTTTAGGACTACCTCAGCTATATCGCTCGAGTAGTCGCTGATTCTCTTTAGGCTTTCTACGATCAAGGTCACGTCTGCTGATAGATCCCCAGCTCTGTGAACCACTTCTTTGATTAAGCTAGCCTCCTTTGCTATAGCCTCTTTAACCTTTGATACCACTTCCTCAGCCAATTGGTAATCCCTCTTGAAGAATGCTTCTACCGAGGCCTCGAAGACCGATTTCGCGAAAGAGCCCATTTCGAGCAACCCACGTAGCATTGACTCGTCGGGCCTGGCCTTTAAAGACCTCACGACCTCAGCTATCTTGGCGGAGTGGTCGGCTATTCTCTCCACAAATTTTACCAGCACTCTGTAGGCCAAGACCTCCCTCGGATTCGAAAGCCCGATTTCTTGCATTACCTTATTGTCCTGAACGGCCACCTTCAGTTGACGGATTATGTAGAAGCTCATGCGATCCACTTCGTCATCTAACTCTATCACATTGCTAGCAAGCTCTCCATCTAAGGTCGTCAAGGCCTTCAAAGCGTTTTCGAGGAGTGATGACGTTATCAGGTACAAGCGCCTGAAGGCGTTGTCTATAGAGAGCTCGGCATAGCCTACTAAGACCTTTAAGGTCATTTCGTGGTGCGCGTCCGATAATATCTCGACCCCTACGAGCTTCTTCCTGACGAGATCTCTTATGACGTTTCTGTGTAAGGGTTTTATCTGCCCTTCAGCTGCCACAACCCTAATGGGGTCGTAGCCGTTGAGGTACGCTGCTATTATTGCCCGCACGATCTTGCCAGAAGTGTCGTTTTCTGAGATTCTGAGGACTGCTTCGCCAAGGCCGGCTCTCGGTCTAGCCAAGCCCTTGGGAGTTATTACCAACGAGGGGCCCTCCTGTGCTATCACTAGTTGATCGCCAGCTCTAAGGCCCATGCTAATGACCCACTTCTTTGGTAGTGAGACTATAAAGGTGGATCGACCGGTGAGCTGGATCTTCCTAACCTCTTCGACCATGTCTCCCAGATCTATATATTCGCTTAGAGGCCTATATAGTTTATTTCGACAAGCTATATAAACTGGCCTCCCCCTTTGTTCGCTCAAAAGTGAGGAGGTGTGAGAGTGATGGAGAGAAAGAGCGTTGCTCTGGTGGGAGCGCTCCTAATAGTCATAGTCATCGCGAGTGTAGCGATTTGGTACTTCATGGCTCCCCCGACGACAGGGCAGACAGGGCAAGGCCCGACGACAGGGCAAGGGACGTCGCCACCGCCTCAAACGACGAAAGAAATATCCATTAATGGCGCTGGCGCTACGTTTCCCTTCCCCCTCTACGACAAGTGGATATCGGAGTACTGCAAGGCCCGTCCTAACGTCAAGATAAACTATCAGCCCATTGGTAGTGGCGGCGGCATAAGGGCACATATAGATAAGACGGTGCACTTCGCGGCCAGCGATGCCCCATTGAGCGAAGAGCAACTCCGAAGAGCTCCGGGCACCCTTCACATACCGATGACGATAGGCGCGGTAGTTGTCGTCTACAACTTGCCCAGCGCGCCTAAGGGCCTCAATTTCAGCGGAGAGGTCTTAGCAAAGATATTCCTCGGAGAGATCACGAGGTGGAGCGACCCCGCTATAGTCGCGTTAAACCCCGGAGTCCAGTTGCCAGACGAGGAAATAGTTGTAGTTCATAGGTCTGATAGCAGTGGGACCACGTACGTCTTTACTGATTACCTCTCGACCGTCAGTCAAGAGTGGGAAGAGAGAGTGGGAAGAGGGGTTTCCGTCAGTTGGCCCGCGCCACGAGCGATAGGGGCTAAGGGTAATGACGGCGTGGCAGCTACGGTTCAACAAACGCCTTACTCGATAGGTTATGTGGAGTTCACGTATGCCATGAAGACGAGGTTGCCCTATGGGAAGTTGATGAACGCCGCTGGAGAATACATAGAGCCGAACATCGAATCCATCAAAAAAGCAGTGGAGTACGCCGCTGTTGAGTTGCCTAGAGGCGATGAGAGCTGGTCGACCGTCTCAATAGTTCGGAGCGTGGCGCGAAACGCACAAGCCAGAGGGGCCTACCCGATAGTCAGCTTTTCCTACATAATGGTTTACAAGGAGCTGAGCACCTTGCCCGGGATGGACGAGGATACCGCGAGAGTCTTAGTGGACTTCTTGTGGTGGTGCGTGCACGATGGGCAAAACTACGCGGCTGGACTCCACTACGTCCCCTTGCCCTCTAGCGTTGTGAAACTAAACGAGGATACGCTCAAGATGATCACGTTCAATGGTCAGAGAGTACTTAGAGGTTAAGAGAGTTGGTGGCCGACGTGGCGGGACAAACCAAAACCGCACACTTTTTTTACCAGCTACCTCATGATAGAAGAAGGCCAAGGGCCCTAATAACGGGCGATAAGGCGTTTAAGGCCTTTACGGCGTCAGTGGCGTCAATCGTGGTCTTAATCATCGGGCTAATGGCCTATTACCTCTACTTAGGCTCCCAGCCCTCTATTGAGAGGTTCGGCGCAGGTTTCATAGTCTGGACTGAGTGGGATCCCGTAAAGGGGATCTTCGGCGCCCTTCCACTGATCCTAGGCACTTTAACGACTTCGGCCATGGCCCTCTTAATAGCCCTCCCTCTGAGCCTCGGAGTTGCGCTGGCCCTCTCGGAGTACATGCCCAAGAGGTTCAGCAACGTCTTCTCCTTTCTCGTGGAGCTCTTGGCAGCCGTGCCCAGCGTCGTTTACGGGCTTTGGGGCCTCTACGTCCTAATACCTTTCTTGCGCGAAGTCGTGTACCCGCCGATCAGATCCTCTCTCGGCTTCCTCCCCCTCTTCTCTGGTCCGATATATGGAGGAGGGGTCTTGACGGCTAGCTTGCTCCTTGCCATAATGATTACCCCCATAATGTCCGCGATTATGAGGGACCTCTTCGCCTTAACCCCCTCAACGCTAAAGGAGGCCGCGATAGCGCTGGGAGCTACCAAATGGGAGGCCGTCAAATTGATGATCAGCTATGCTCGATCTGGCATCGTGGCCGCCACGATATTGGGTTTGGGAAGGGCTCTGGGCGAGGCCATGGCCGTGACCATGGTTATAGGGAACAAGTTCCAGCTCCTGCCCTCATCACTCTTCGACGCTTGGTACACTATGGCGGCCATACTTGCCAACGAGTTCATAGAGGCGACCGACGAGCTTCACATAAGCGCCCTCATAAACGTAGGCTTGTTGCTCTTAGTCATCAACCTAATCGTGCTAATATGCGCTCGACTAATCGTTTGGCGCTATTTGAAGGTAGTTGGAGGTATCATGAGGGAATGAAGGAACTCCATGAAAGAATTAGACGTCTTGAGGACAAGGTTGCGCGCGTTCTCGTGTACGTGGCCCTCATAGTCGCCTTGATCCCTCTCTTCAGCGTCCTATTTGAGGTATTCAAGAGGGGCGTTGGGGTCATAAACCTCGACTTCTTCACCAAGCCAACGCCGGCTGTTGGAGAGGTTGGAGGCGGGGTCGCAAATGCCATACAGGGGACCCTGATAACCATTGGATTGGCCTCTCTCATAGCAGTTCCGATAGGCATTGTTACGGGAATATTTCTAAGCGAATACAGCGATAGCAAGCTTTCGTCAATCGTGAGATCGTTTAACGAATTGCTGAACGGGATACCGTCGATAGTGATAGGACTCTTCGCATATATGTTGATAGCCACAAGGGTGGGCTTCTCGGTGACGGCGGCTTCTTTCGCCCTAGCCTTGATAATGATACCGATAGTGAGCAGGGCGACCGAAGAGGCTCTCAAGCTCGTGCCAGCAACTATAAGAGAAGCGGCCATAGCGCTTGGAATGCCCAAATGGAAGACCACAATATTTGTGGCCCTTAGGATTGCTAGAAGAGCCGTTGCAACGGGGGTGCTCCTCGCAGTAGCTAGGATAGCTGGCGAATCGGCTCCGGTGCTGGTAACCATGGGCTATTGGAAGTGGTGGTTCGCTGGGTTCGACAGGCCAGTTGCTAACTTGGCTCTAAACATTTTCCTGTTCGCGAAATCGCCCTTCGAGAACTGGATAGCGCTAGCTTGGGGCTCGGCACTAATTTTAGTTGCCATGATACTGGGCATCAACGTGGTCGTCAGGTTGCTAATGAGGGAGAGGTCCCCATGACATCGGCTTATAAGATAGAGGTCGAGAACCTAAATGCATGGTACGGCTCTAACCACGTCTTGGTAGACATAAACATGAAGATCAAGGACCGAGCCGTGACGGCAATAATGGGTCCATCAGGCTGTGGCAAGACCACCTTCATCCGATGCCTAAATAGAATGCACGAGTTAGTCCCGAGAGCCAGGGTTACTGGAAAGGTGGTATTCGACGGCGTGGACATATACGATGACAACGTAGACCCCACGTGGGTTAGGAGGAGGATAGGCATGGTCTTTCAGAAGCCAAATCCCTTCCCAATACTCTCAGTTTACGACAACGTGGCCTTCGGCCCGAGGATACACGGCATAAGGGATAGGAAGCTCCTCGACAAGATCGTCAGGCAGAGCCTCGAGATGGCCGGCCTCTGGGAAGAGGTCAAGAACGACCTCCGTAGGCCCGCCTCAGCTCTCTCAGGTGGGCAACAACAGAGGCTCTGCATTGCTCGTGCGTTGGCCCTCGAGCCGGAGGTGATATTAATGGACGAGCCCACGTCTCACTTGGATCCTATATCTGCGGCTAAGGTAGAAATGTTGATCAGGAAGCTGGCTGAAAGATATACGATAGTCATCGTGACTCACAACATGCAACAAGCGGCTAGAGTCTCTGACTACGTAGCCTTTTTCTACATGGGCAAACTCGTGGAATACGGCCCTACCAAGGAGGTCTTCGAAAGGCCTAGGAATGAATTGACTGAGAGGTACATAACCGGCAAAATTAGCTGATGGTGTGGACCATGGAGAGGATCATAGATTCGGAACTGAGAGGCTTGGAATCGATGATAACCCAAATGTGCGAGCTAGCGCGCGGTGTCGTCTCGACAGCTCTTCACGAATCCCTTCACTACGGAGACTCATATGACAAGATAAGAGAGACGTCGGATTACTTGATGATACTGGCCGACCAAGTGGAGGATAAGGCGGTCGAAATAATATTGAAGTTCCAACCGGTCGCCTCGGACCTCCGTATTGTAAAGACCTTCATGAGGATATCATATGACTTGGCAAGGCTAGGCAGGTACGCCTTAGACATAGCCTACGTAAATAGGCACTTTAACGGAGTTAGGGACTGTGAAGAATGGATTTGCGCTCACATAAAGGACATGGGTCAAAAGGTTATAAACATGATAGAGTTGACGGTGGCATCCATAAAGGAGAGGAGCTTAAAACACGCCAAAGAGGTCTCTGAGCTGGAGAAAAAAGTGGATGAGCTTTACAAAAGCTTCCTAGACAAAGTTGCTAAGAGTGCAAGTGAGAACAGGACCGTCGTCTCCAGCGTGCTGATCGTGAGGTATTTGGAGAGAATAGCCGATCACATGGTCTACGCCTACGAAGCCCTGATATACATGGTCACTGGGAAGAGAGAACTTATAGAGTGAAGTGAAGTGCTACGCGACGCTTTTGGCTAAACCCTAGATAAGATCTTCAGGTTCACGCGTTATGAGAAAGCACGCCGTGTTCGCAATGTTGAATTACTGGAGGAACTCGGAGAGCACCGGGTCTTTCTTGAGCTCTTCGTTGAGGTAGTTTATCGAGTCCCTGAAGTCCAAGTACACACTCATGACCTTCTTCACATGCTCGGGCTTTACGATGTTGCTCCCCCACGTCTCCGCCACGACTCTTGCTGGTTGCAACAGCTGGGCGGCGTAGCGCAAGCTCCTCTTCACTCCTATTTCTGTCAGGAGGTCGAGGGCCTCTGCCGAGAGCTCTATGCCGTCGGCCATGGCCTTGATCTCTATTATCTTTTTAACGTCCTCGGGCGGTGGTATTTTCGTCTTGGCTATTAGTAATCTATCGAGCATGTCTATTGGTATCCCGTGCGGTGACTTATAGTCCGTGCCTCTGATCTTCGTCACGGCCCTGTTGGTGGCTAATACGAGGAGTGGGGCGAACTCTTGTTCGAGGGCTCTGTTCAAGAAGCTGAACGCCTCTATGTCGAGCATGTGGGCCTCGTCTATGAACAGCACCCCTGGGACGAGCTCCGCCTTCTTGCTCTTTATGAGCTCCTCTATTTGCTCGTCGACCTTGGCCCTTATCTCGTTCGTTATCTCCTCTTCCCTGAACAGCATGAGCCTCCCAGCCCTTATGTTGGCCATGTCTATGTCGTGTAGCGTGACTGTGTGAGTCGTCTTCTTCACCTTTTTAACTGGACCGCTCGGAACTTCGACGAGCCTACCAATCCTGTACTCGCCCTTCCACTTGCTCTCGGCATACTTGCTCCTACCGAGCTTTGTCACGTGTCCCGTCTCAGCGTCTATCTCTATCACGTCCCCTGGCCTCACATTCAGCCTTAGTAGCTGAGCCGCGACTCTCTCGCCGACCTCAAGACTCTTCTCCTCTTGCTTCGTCTTCAATGTCAGGAACGCTCCCAAGGCCACGTGGGCGTAAGGGTTGTAGGGGTGTGGAGCCTTCTCTATCTCGATGTTCACAACTTCTCCCTCATAGACTTCCCTCTCTTCTACGAGCCTCACTCCTATGGCCCTTCTAATCGCTTGAGTCAGCATCTCCGTCTTCTTCATGGCAGTGCCGTAGATCTCGCTTCCCGACATAGATACAAATGGCACGTCCCTGCCAAGTTCTCTTGCCATGCCCACTGCTATCGCTGTCTTCCCCGTGCCAGGAGGACCTACGAGAAGAAGGCCATGTCCTGGCCTCTTGCCCCTCTTCACCAGTTCAACCATTATGCCAGCGGCCTCGCGCGCCTCCTCTTGCCCCACTAGGCCATCTGCTATATGAATGGCCTTCAACTTCTCGTCCAGTCCCAAGCCGGTTATGTGGCTATGAAGCCCTATCAGTCGCTCTTGTTGTGTCGCTCTTTCCTCGACCTCCTTGATGACTGGGCGGCTCACATACGACCACCTCAAGCGCTTGACGAGAAAGCGAGATGCTGAGCCCTATGAGCTAGCGTTGAGGATAACTAAGCGTCAGGCCTATAAACTTTAAAACATCGCTCGCAGACTTCTCGAAAATGACCTTAGGGGTGCCCGAAGTACTCGCGTAGCGAAGCAGGCGGCTTGGCCACTATGGCCATGGCGCCTTTTAGACTGGCGTCCTCTCCAAGGTCTGTTATCGTCACCTTAGGCATCCTGTTGGTTACGTACGCATCTACGTACTTCGCTATAGGCCTCAACACTAGTTCCTCGTTGTTTAAGGCTATCGCTCCTCCTAAGAAGACGACCTCCGGGTCGTAGCAGTTTACCACCGAGGCGATGCCAGCTGCGTTCAGCCTGCCTATCTCCTCCTCGACTATCTTGGCGGCCAGCACATCCCCTTGCTTGGCGTGTCTGAAAAGTGCCTCGGCTGTCAAACCGCTTCTACGATATTCGTGACACAGCGAGCTACCCTCTAACTGGTCTCTATACTTATCCTCCAAGAGCCTTTTAACGAACGCTGGGATGTTTATGCCTGAGCAGTAGGCCTCCCAATGGCCACGGCCTCCGCATCCGCATCTCATCATTCCCATGTAGTCGACGACTATGTGACCGACCTCGTGAGCGTTGCCGTCCTTCCCGAGGAGCAGGTGGTCATCGACTATGACCCCCGCGCCTATGCCGGTGCTCAAGGTTATGTAGACCAAGTTCCTGAAGCTCCTTCCCATACCATAGACCTTCTCGGCCCAAGCGGCGGCTACGGCGTCGTTGACCAAGAAGACCTCTTTGCCCAGCCCCTCTCTAAGCTTGGCGACCACCTCTACGTTCTTCAAGGGCGCGTTGGGAGGCGAAAGTATCGCCCCCCTCTTCAAGTCTAGAGGGCCTATCGAGGCGACCCCCACGCCTACGACCTTGTCGAGGTAATTCGAGAAGTTCCTTTTAATCTCGTCGACAATGAAGTCTGCAAAGCGATGGGCAATGTCAGCAGTCCTGTACACGCGCTTGACGTACATCCTCCCGTTAACGTCTCCGATGCCTAACCTAGTCTTAGTCGCTCCCACGTCAATCCCTACGATGAATCCCTTGCTCATGCGATCACCAACGAGCTCATCCGCGAAATCGGCGACGTAGTAAAATTATCTCGGAAGCGAGATGAGCTTGTCGCATACGCGTCGGCTACTTTTTATAGATCTTAATCGAGAATCTCTCCTCAGGAGATCAGACGATGAAGAGGGTTCAGATATCGGAAATAGAGGACGGAATGAGGGAGCTTGTCGTCGAGGGGACGGTGGTTGAGAAGGGAGAGCCGAAGACTGTTCAGACTCGTTACGGTCCAGCGCAGTTGGCATATGCTATAATAGATGACGGGACTGGCCAGATAAAGCTGAACCTTTGGAGGAAACAAATAGACTTGGTCAGGGTAGGAGCTAGGATAAGAGTTGAAAACGCCTTTGCTAAGGAGTTCAGGGGGCAAGTGGAGCTAAACGTCGGGAGCAATGGTATGATAGTAGTCTTGGACAAGGGCAACCCAAACGCGTGAATTCGCTAAATAATGGAAGGGATGCTGGCTGAGATCGCTGATGAGAGAGGGACGGCCGAAAGAGCCACGCCCAAGCGTCAGTCTATCACCCCTTTTTCTTAAAGATTCTGAGAAAGATGTCGCTATAAACCCTCCAATTTAGGGTCCCAAGACCCTCTACGCTCCACGTAAAGCCCTCTTCGTGGAGCTTACACGGAAATCTCTCGCACTCGAGGCAGCACTTAAGTCCTTTGCTTAGGCAGCACTTCGCGTACTCGCAAGAATTTACGTGAAAGTCGCAACCTTTGCAATCACCTTGAACAAGGGCTTTGCAAAAGTTGCAGACGATGCCGCAATACGAATAGAGGACGTCACCTGCTCTCGGCACGGCGAGCACCAGGATAGAGTTGGCGCCTCATAGCTTAAACTCGATTCTCCTCCTCTTGTTGACTTCCTCGATTGCCTCGACTACTTCCGCGACTACCTTACTGCTCAGAGCGTCCACTAGGTCCCTCAGATCATCACGGTTCGCCACCAGCACTCCTCTGAATGAATCTGCCATCCTAACGTGGAGCGAGAGCTTCTCTGGTTCGACCCTCTTCCGACCCTCTTTCTTTGGGAGTTTGACTACCTCTACTATGACGTTGCCCACTTGTATTATGGGCTTCCTCTCCCAGTCCTTCATGGTATCCATTAGGTTTCTGATCCCGTTCAACACACACTCTTTTTCAGGGCCACCTGCTTACGCGTCGGCCAAGGGGGTAGCACCCTAGCGCTTGGCGTAGTGATTCGATTACTCTTGGAGGTGTAGCCCTTATGCTTTGCGCCCCGACGACAAGGCTAAGCGGAGTTTCGCGTAAGCGTCGCTTTTCCCCTTGCCCCCAAGTCTTTATTAGTATCGCTGACGAGAAGTAATTAACAAGCTACGCCGTGATGATTGGTTCCTATCTGACCAGATGATGAGCACCGATCTCCCTGAGCGAAGGGCTTTATCTCGCTGGGCAGATTAAAAATGAAGGTGCCAATAGGAAAGTTGCCTCCAAGGGTCCTTGAAAGCCTCGTCTTCTCAAGGCTAGGGATCATTGACGTGAGTGTGCTAGTAGGCCCCCGCATAGGCGAGGACGCAGCCATAATAGACATCGGCGACAACAAGGTCTTGGCAATACACGTAGACCCAATAACAGAGGCCTTAGAGAGAATAGGATGGCTCAGCATTCACGTGGCTAGTAACGACATAGCCGTCAGGGGCATAAGGCCTAGGTGGTTCTTATCGACCATACTGCTCCCGAAGGGCGAGGCCCTCGAAGCTCTTGACGTGATAATGAAGCAAATGGATGCCGCCCTGAGAGAGGTAGGCGGAATGCTGATTGGTGGTCACACGGAGGTCTCGCCTGGCATAGAGAAGCCCATAGTGGTCGTGACCGCTTTAGGGATAGGAGCGCGAGAGAAGGTGGTCTCGACCGGAGGAGCTATGCCTGGGGACTACGTAATTATGACGAAGGCTGCGGGACTTGAGGGGACGGCGATAATAGCGAGCGATTTTAAGGAGAAGCTCTTGAGCCTCGGCATTCCGCAAGGTCTGATAGATGAGGCCGTGGGCTTCTTCAACGAAGTTAGCGTGGTTAAAGAGGCGCTAGCGCTAGCGGAGGTTAGAGCCGCTACGGCAATGCATGACCCGACAGAGGGCGGCCTGCTGAACGGCCTCTTGGAGATAGCCATGGCTTCGAGGTGCGTCATAGAGGTTTTCGAGGACAAGATACCAGTGAGAGCCCCGACGAGGACCATATGTAGGGCCCTCGGCTTAGATCCCTTTAAGCTCATAAGCAGCGGGGTGCTCGTGGCAACGGTTAGGCCGAGCCTCCTAGACGTGGCGCTCTGCGCATTGAAGAACGTCAAGGTAAGCTCCTCGGTGATAGGCAGAGTCGCGGATCGAGGCGACCCGAAGCTCATCTTCCACAGGGCCAGCGGCGAAGTCGAAGAGATATCAGAGTGCCCTCGAGACGAGATAAGCAAGCTCTGGTCGCGTGAATAGGCGAATGGGCCGAGAGAGCGAGCGCCGGAGGCTGTCGGCCATCGCGCCCAGACCCTTGATAAGGGTATTGGCGAGGTCTAAGAGCGATAAGGACGCCGTCGAGAACTCTTTGAAGCACTTCGTGGGGAGCGAGGCCGAGGTCGGTAGCCTCAAGGGGGCACGCAAGCCGAACGACGCGGAGGACCAGCTTAAGAACCACGCAGACTTCAAGGGCTTAGTCATAGTCATGCTAGGGTTGGAAGACTTGGGCTTGTTCGAGCTCTCAACGAAGTTCCCTGCCAACTTTGTCTTCTATCTAGTCCCGAGGTCGAAGGTCAGGAACGAGAGGCCTCACAGGATATTGCGACACTACCTAAAAGCGAAGGCCATGTTTAGGCTGAACGTGAGATGGGACTCGGAGAACTCGATGTACACATTGCTCGGGCAAGGCGAGATCCTCGAGGGATGGCGCGTGCATCCAAGATACGACGTCTACATGCCGACTAAGGGTATGGTGGAAAAGCTCGCGTCTTCTTACAGCATAAGGCCGACCCTGATGCTCAAGAAGCTTGCAGGCCATTATTCACTGTACTCCGGCGAAAAGATTGTGGCTAACATGATGTTGGCCGAGAAAGGATATCAGATAAAGGTCGAGAGGGCAAGCCGCGAAGAGATTCATGTCGCGGACTTGAACAGTCACGCATCGCTCAACAAAGGTTTGCTGGAGCTTCTCGAGGCGGCCTCTGTGAACTACTTGTCGAGCTTCGACGTCGACTACGTCGTCGTACCGTGGAGTGGAGGCAAGGACAGCACTGTCACGTTAATCCTGTCGTCGAAGGCATTGGGCAAGAAGGTTGTGCCAGTCTTCGTGGACACAGGGCTAGAGTTCAAGGAGACCCTTGAGTACGTAGATAACTTGGCATGTCAGTTGGGCATATCCCTGCTAAAGCTGAAGGCACCCATCAAGGAAGCCATAGAGTCAGGTCGCGAGCTACCGACAAACAAGAACAGGTGGTGCACGCACTTAAAGGTCAAGGCGACCCAAGGTTACATAAGGCAACTCTCGAAGACTGGTAAGGTGTTGATGGTCGTGGGTGATCGCGAGGCGGAGTCCTCGTCTAGGCTTAACAGGCCAGCCACGATAGAGCACGAGGATCACGTAGAAGCAGCGCCAATAAAGTTCTGGAGCGCAATGCACGTCCAGCTCTATTTGGCCTTGAACAAAGTGCCTCTGAACCCCATGTACGACTACGGCTTCTTTAGAGTTGGGTGCTACATATGCCCAGCTTTGAGGAGCTGGGAGATATCACTGATAATGGAGGACGACAGGCTGAAGTACATCAGAGAAGACCCGCTTTTCAAGGTCTTCGCGAAAGAGAGAGAAGTGCCCGTTTAATTTCCAAGCCCTCACATCATCGTCCTAGTCTTCTAAGACCGCAGGGTGTGAAGCGCTTTAAGCTTATCCTCGACCTCTTGAACAAGATTCATCAAGCAAAGCTAGCAAGGCGATTCACATGTTGCGCTTGTCAGCTTCGTGCCGTCTCTTCATTGCTCAGAGTGGGCGACAGTCACATCATCCTGTGATCAATTAAGTGAGAGGCGCTTAATAAGCTAAGCGATGTTCTACGGGTTGCACGCTATAGCCTTAAGCAACACGCTAATAAGCTCCTCGCATCTTCATGCATTTATGGGCTGACGAAAACGTACGGCATTAAAGGGGTTCTCCCTTGACGCGAAAGGTCAGCATGGAAGAGCTAGAGAGAGACTCGAAGCTTTGGTTCAAGCCGTACTGTAGGGCTTGTGGATTGTTGTTTGACAACTACAAAGAGTACATAGAGCACTGCGCTAACGAGCATTGGAAATCTAGATGGTCGGAGAACCCTGCTTAACGCCCCCTTCTGTCTTGAGGGGTGTGGCAAACCACACGACCCTCTGCGGATATGGTATTTGAATCCCGGCCCCGTCAAGGGCTTCTTTCACGAGTCTCGGCAAGTTACTGTAAAGGGTAAACCACATGGAACCGGGGGTCCAAGCCCTTACTTCTAATACGACTCCGTCGCTGGCAAAGGACTTTGCGAAGACGACTGGCTCGGGCTCTTCAAGTATGTACCACTGCTCCTTCAACTTGACCTTAATGGCCTCAATAGCTTTTTCCACGCTGGCCGAGTACGGTATTTGGACCTCTACGCTGACGAGTCTGACCTTAGAGGCCGTGAAGTTTCTTAGATCACTATTGAATATTTGAGAGCTCGGTATGCGCACCCTTACCCCGTCCCAAGTAACTATTGTGGTCGACAAGATACCTATCTCCGTCACCATTCCAATGGTATCTCCCACGCGCACGAAGTCCCCCAATTTGAAGGGCCTCTCTAGAACTAGTAAGAGCCCCGAAATGAAGTTGGATATCGAGGCTTGGGCGGCGAAACCTATCACGATACCTAGAATTCCTCCGGCGATGAGAGCCCCGGTCACGTCAATGCCCATCGAAGCCAAGGCCGCGAAGATGGCTATGATCAATACGCCATATCTAACCACCTTTACGATATTGCTCACGACGGTTGCCGACACTCTCTTTATGAGGACCCTCCTAATGGCCCTTTCGAGAAGGGCGCCGATGAATAACGCCACTGCTATGACGATGACCACGTAGACTAGATCGAGCCAGTGAGCCTGAAGCCACGCCACAATGTCCATGTCCAAACCCCCTAAAACCCAAATTCCATTAAGAACTTAATAGTTCTCTCTTGTAGCTTACCAAATTGCTGAGGACAGCCCTTTAGCCCTGGTAATGGGGGCTCGTTTCCTAATGTGACGATCCCTAGGCCATCTTTCGAAACGTGCATGTGAGCGGCTTCTACGTAGGCCTTGCCCATATCGTCTACGTAAATCATGGTATTTAATATTGGAAGAACTACGCACTTGACTTCCACAAAATCGTCTGAGGGGTTCTCAACAGTAATCCTCGTAATAGCTTCCCAAAGCTCCGTCTTTGGCACCTCTGGAAACACGTCAGTCCTGTAGAAGCGGCACACCATGCCGTTCGATGTGGTACCATAAAGCGCGTACTTGTACGGGCGGAAGCCGAAGGAGTCTATCAACTTTTGTGCTTTGCCCCTAAAGACATATATGCCCGCGCTGATAGGTACCTTGACGTAGATGCTGATGCTAGAGTTGGGCCCTACAACGAGTGGCCTAGAGAGCTTGAGCAACAAGTGTGTTGAGACCTCTGGTTGGACTGAGTGGACAGGGTATACGTAGAACGCGTCCAACGAGGGCACGTCAATAACCTTCTCCACGGGTCCGCTGGGGAAGCCACCCTCTCTTCTGTAGATGATCAACGAGCCCGACTTGTCTATGCTAACTGAAATGCCATGTACTCTAAACTGAGAGATCACTTGAGATGTTAAGCTCGATCCGTAAATCAACTCCCTTATGCACCAAAGCTTTACCTAAAGGCCCCTTTATATACTCTAGTGCGACGGAAGTACTCTCAAGCCCCTTTGCGTGAAATACCATGTCCCCTTTCGATGAGCGCTTGAAGTTGGCCGAGGAGTTGATGATCAATTTTGCTCATTCGACGGGCTTGACTTTGAATGCGCCACAAGATCGTTATTTGTGGACGGATGCGTTTGCCGTCTTTAACTACACATACCTTTATGTACATACGAAAAAACCGATGTTCAGAGAGCTAGCCCTTCTATTAATCGACGCGGTCCACCAAGTACTGGGCAAACATCGAGGAGACGACGGCCGAAGCGGATGGATTAGCGGGCTCAGCGAAGAAGAAGCGCGAGAGCACCCCACCATTAGCGGTCTTAGGATAGGAAAGCGTTTACCCGAGCGCCGACCCGACGAGCCCTACGACCCCGTCTTAGAATGGGAGAGGGACGGACAGTACTACCACTATCTCACTAAGTGGATGCTGGCGCTGTGCAGGGTCTTTCAAGTGACGGGAAACGCCAAGTACTTGAGGTGGGGCTTGGAGTTGGCTAAGACCGCTCACAAGGCGTTCGTCTGTACGTCGCCAATCGATAAGCGCAAGCACATATATTGGAAGATGAGCATAGACCTGACGCGTCCGCTGGTCTTCGGTGAGGGGCAACACGACGCCCTCGACGGGCTCTCGACCTACTTAGAGCTCCACTCAATTGCGAAGAAGAGCTCTCTCAACGCCCTGTCCTTAGAAAGCGAGATCCACGACCTATATGAGATGTGCAAGGAAAGTGATTGGAGTGACTGGGTGACCGAGGACCCCTTGGGCATAGGAGAGCTTCTCTGCATAGCGCATCGGCTGGCGCGAGTGCACAACGAAGTCCTTGATGTCTCATCGATAATGGATGCGGTGCTGGAAGCGGCCTACGTGAGCTTACGAGCTTTCTTCCCCAAGAACTTGATTTACGCACCCGCGAGCTCTAGGCTGGCCTTTAGAGAACTGGGCCTTGTTATAGGCCTCCGCGCCGCCGAGAAGCTAGAGGGAGAGGCTCAAGGGATATCGGCATCAAGTCAAGTTATACGGCGCATACTGGAGTTTAGAGCGCTCGCCGAGAAGATCTTAGAATTTTGGCTCAAGAAAGAGAACAGGGAAACCCTCACGTGGCTTAAACATCACAACATAAACATGGTTATGTTAACCACAAGCCTCGTCCCAGAAGGCTATCTCGGGCTATCTAAGGAGGGGCAGGTCTCGGCTAACGAGCCCTCTCGACCTTCAAATTAAAGCTTATATACGACTCCCTCTACTTTGAGATCCCTTGGATCTGCGAAGGGTATTGCGTATGATGGACGTCGTGGTACTAGATTTGGTAGCGGTGCTGGCCTTGATATGCGTGTTTAAAGCCATCTCCGTCGTCGTTCGGAGGTAGCTATAAATTCGTTAACTTCTACCATTAACCCCTTCACTGGCCAGCGATCATTTTATTGCCGTAGACATCACGGTACACCATGTCAGAAAGCCTCTTCCTTGGCGGGGCTTGAGGTGACTCATCTGGATAGCCCACTGGTATCAAGGCCACGAGCTCCACGTTGGGAGGCACGTTGAGGATCTTGGACGCTTTCTCGAAGTCGAGGGCCCCCACTATGACTGTTCCAAGCCCGAGGGCGTGGGCCTCGAGCACGAGGTTTTGGACTGCTAGCGCCACGTCGAACATGAACCAATCACCTTTGTTCGTGACAGCGGAGCCCCTGTAGAAGCCGGAGACGCCCTTCCTTCCGAGGGCCGCTATGACCACTGGCGCGTTGGCGACAGCGCTTTTAGCCGGATTCCTAGGCGGCACGAGGGTCTCCGAGAGCTCCGCCTTAATCTTGGGGTCCTTCACGACTACGAACTCCCAGCACTGCGTGTTGGCCCAAGAGGGAGCCCAGCGAGCTGCCTCGAGCAACTTCATCACGACGTCGTCTGGCACGGGGTCTGGCTTGAACTTCCTAACGCTTCTCCTGCTCTTCACTAAGTCGATTATGTCCATACGCTCCTCCTTTACTTTCTTGGAAACGTGCAAAATAAGCTTTTTGAGAGGATCTTCAGTGTCATAGCTTTAAGGTTCCCGCCTTGTATAACTTGACGAAAGCTTTTTACACGTGCCTCCTTCACAACTCCTCTTGAGAGGATATGGTCGTGGAGGGAAGGGAGGAAATAGTCAAAGAGTCCGTGACTCACGTCGCTAGACTCATGGCCTTAAGCGCGATAACGGCGCCCAAGGCAAGGGGCGTGGACAACGTTGTCGTGGCCGTCCTCAAGGATAGAGCTGAAATAGAGAAGCTTGCCGAGGCTATGGAGAAAATGGCAGAGCAGATGAGCCACCTCCCCCTTAAGAGAGATGCCGATAATATAAGGCGCTCGACTGCCGTAGTGCTAATAGGCTGTAAAATAAAGGACATAAATTTAAAGAGTCCTCCGGGATTCCCCTACGACCTTAACTTCGTGTTGAACGTATTGAACTTAGGAATAGCCGCAGGCTCAGCGGCCAAGACGGCCTCGCTTCACAACGTAGACAACAGAGTGATGTTTACTGCAGGCTTCGCCGCCCAAGTGTTAAAGTTAATAGACGCCGATCTAGTGCTAGCCATTCCTCTTAGCGCTACTTCAAAGAACATATACTTCGACAGGCCAGCGGTAAAGTGAAATTTATTACAACCCTAAAGCTCCTTGAAGCACGGGAGCGAACGTCACATCTTGTCGATTAACTTTCCCGCTTCTTGGAGGACACGCAATTGCTGGCACGTGTTCGTTGTTAGTTTTCTTCTGCTTGTTACGTTGAGGTGTACTTTTACCGAGGCCTCAAATATGACGATTCGATGAACTATAACGCCACCGCAAAAGAGTTAAGGCCTCGCAACGAATTATAACACATGGCAGTAGTATTTCCCTCTACGGATTGGTTAAATGAGCTTCTGAAGGTCGTCAATAGCGACGCGACGTATAGGGAAGTCGCAGCGAATTGGGAGGGCGACTTTTTGTGCATCGTCGAGATGGATCAAGAAGCCTTGAAGGACTTCCAGAAACCTAAAGTCCTGCGTGGCCTCTTGTCGTTGTTCGCGGCGATACCTAAGGAGAAGAGGGTCGCCTTCAAGGGAACTCCTACCGAGAGGTTTGTCCAGAAGCTTGGGATAACCTTGGACCAAGACATCGACCTTTTAAAGTTAAACTACGAGGAAATGACGAGGAAGGTCGCGGAGATAAAGCTCGACGAGATAGGAGGTGCTTCGACATACATATGGCTTGACTTCTGGCACGGAGAGCTAAGGAACGCTAAGCCCGTTGCTCCAGGAGAAATTCCAAGTCCTAGGTTCACCTTAACTGGGCCCTACGCGGCTTTCAAAGAGATTGTGACTGGTAAGGTTGACACGACGACGCAGATAGTGAGGGGCAAGCTGAAGCTAAGGGGTGACTTAGGGTACATGATGCGAAATGCCGCCGCCGTTACTAGGTTTGGCCAGCTAATGTCGTCCATACCGATAGAAACGTGACAGGAAAATGTGGACCTTCGTCTCTCCACGAGTCATAGTGTTTGGCGACGATGCCTTAACTTTCCTAGAGGGCGAGAAGGCCGGTAAAGCGCTCATAGTCACAGACAACACAATAGCGAAGCTGGGCTTTGTTGACGCGGTCAAGAGTAGCATCAAGGCCGAGAGGGTAGAGATATTCAGCGAAGTAGAGCCAGAGCCCAGCATAGACACAGCACTCAAGTGTGCCAAGGTAGCGAGAGAACTCCAACCCGACTTGATAGTGGCGGTAGGCGGGGGAAGCGTCATGGACGTCGCTAAAGCTGCGAGAGTTCTAATGGAAGTCGACATAGACCCCATAGCGATAACGCCCTTCACAGACCTCTCAGAGTACGGCTACAAGAAGAAGGCTAGGCTGATAGCTATTCCGACAACGAGCGGAACGGGTGCGGACGCCACTTGGGCCATAGTCCTCACGGACAAGAAGGAGAGCAGGAAGCTGACGCCAGCTAACAAGGAATTGATCCCAGACGTGACCGTCCTCGACTACCGCCTCGTCGCTAACCTACCCAAGAAGCTCGTGTCAGGCACGGGTTTCGATGCGCTCACGCATGCCATCGAGGGTTACGTCTCAATTTGGAGGAACGAGTTCAGCGACGCGTTGTGCGAAAAGGCCGTTGAGATAATACTTGAGAACCTCGAGAAGTCGTACAACGGCGATGCCGAGGCAAGGGCGAAAATGCACATAGCGGCAACCATGGCTGGCTTAGGCTTCGGGAACTCTCAGGTGGGGCTCGTCCACTCGTTGGGCCACTCTTTCGGAGGGGTGTTCAAGCTACACCACGGACTATGCGTAGCAGTCTTCTTGCCGTACGTGATGCAGTTCTACCTAAAGAGCGACGCCAAGATGAGGATGGACTCTCTAGCGAGGAAGGTCGGGCTGACCGATGCCGAAGCCCTCATAGAGAAGATCATGGCCCTGATGAAGAGCGTCGAAATTCCAACGAGGCTCTCAGAGATTATCACGAAAAAGGATTTTGACGAGAACGTAGAGAGGCTCGTAACAAACACCATGAACGATCCTAGCCTTGGGATGAGCCCGAGGATACCCGACGTCGAGCAGACGAAGATGATCTACGAATACGCCTTCAAGGGAAAGAGGATAGACTTCTAAGAGAGGGGCAAGGTAGTTGTTCGGATACTGCGGGAGGATACTAAGGGTAAATCTCTCCAACAAGACCACTTCAGTGATGCCCTTAGACGAGAAAGACGCTAGGCTGTTCGTCGGAGGCTCGGGGATAGGCGTAAAGTTACATTACCAGCTCGGGACCTACGAGAAGGACCCCCTCTCGGCCGAGAACCCGCTCGTCGTGATGACAGGGCCACTGACCGCGACCGCCGTCCCGGGGACGAGCAAGGCGATCTTCTGTGCCCGTAGCCCCCTGACGAGGATATGGGGCGAATCGGCGTCAGGAGGCGACCTACCGGTTTACTTGAAGTACTGCGGTTGGGATGGCATCGTCATTGAGGGTAGGAGTGAGAAGCCAGTCTACTTAAAGGTGGACAAGAACGGCGCGGAGATAAGAGATGCAAGCGGCATGTGGGGCAAGGGTTGTTACGAGGCCCAAGAAATGATTGCCAAGGAGGTCGGCGAGAAGAGGATCGCCACCGCCGTCATCGGGCCAGCGGGGGAGAACTTGGTGAAATTCGCCAGCGTTCAAGTGGACAACTCGCGTCATGCGGGCAGGACGGGAATGGGCGCCGTAATGGGATCCAAGAAGCTAAAGGGCATTGCTGTTTGCTACGATCCAAGCGACAGGTTTGAGGTAAAGCTGGCCGACGGCGGCAAGTTCAAGGAGCTTGTCTCCCAGTTCGTGGAGGTAATAAACAACGATTTCATCTGCAACATGCTTAGAGACCTCGGAACCTCAGGCTACGTCGAGAACGCGGAGGTCTTCGGAGACCTGCCAGTGAAGTACTTCTCTAAAGGGACATTCGAGAACGCAACCAAGATATCGGGGGCGACCATGGCGAGCACCGTTTTGAGGCGTAACGACGGTTGCTTGGGTTGCATAGTCAGATGCGGTAGAGTGGTCGAGTACAAAGGAAGGGAAATTCACGGCCCTGAGTACGAGACCGTGGCTTCATTCGGCTCGCTCCAGTTAAACGACGACTTGGAGTCTATAATCGAGATAAACCACCTTTGCAATGACCTCGGAATGGACACGATCTCGGCGGGAGTGACCATAGCGTTCGCTATGTGGATGACAGAGAAGGGTATCGGCAACTTCAACGCCAAGTGGGGGGATCACGAAAGGGTTAAGGAGCTGGTGAGGGATATTGCTTTCAGAAAGGGCGTTGGCGACGAGCTCGCCGAGGGCACGCGTTTCTTGGAGGAGAAGTACGGCGTTAAGGGCTGGGGGGCGCACGTCAAGGGCCTCGAGATACCAATGCATGATCCGAGGGCTTTCGCCTCTCTGGCGTGCGCGTATGCCGTACATCCAAGAGGCGCTTGCCATTTAACGCATCAGATGTACCTCTACGAGATGGGCAAGGTCCTCGAAGAGTACGAAGCGATGTCGACCGACAGATTGTCGAACGAAGGCAAGGGCGTGTTATTCGCGAAGGTACAAGACTTTACCGAGCTATTCAATGACGTAACCATCTGCGCCTTCATGCCCATAACGCCCACCATGCTTGCCAACATGTTGAAGTATGCGACGGGGTTTGAGTTCGACGTCTTTAGCTTGGCGAAGATTGGCGAAAGGATAGTTACGCTTAAAAGGCTATACGACATCAAATGCGGTATCAAGCCTATAGAGGACGACGCTCTCCCGCCCGTAATATTGCAGCCAGTAGAAGGTGGAAGCGCTGGCAACGTGCCAGACGTAAAGAAACAGGTTCAAGAGTACTACGAGTACAGGAAGTGGCCCGGTGGCATTCCAAGTCTCGAGAAGCTGAGAGAACTCGAACTAACGTTCGAAGCAATTCCTTAATCCTTTCTCTTTTTTGTAGGAAATAAGAAAAAGTACAGATTTTGCAAGCTTTATGACATAGCCAGCACTTTTACCGTAACCCTTAAGACGCCGTCTCTAATAACTTAGAAGCCTGAGGGGTAATAAGACAATGAAGACGGCTATTGAGCTCGTAGAGGCACTCAAAAACGGTGAAGTGAAGGCACCCGAGCTGATAGAGAGGTGTCTTGAGAGAATAAAATTGCTCAACCCGAAGATAAATGCCTTTGTAACCCTAAATCCGAAGGCAGTCGAAGAAGCCAAGGAGTCCAAGGACAAGCCGCTCGCTGGTCTACCGATAGCCGTAAAGGACAACACTCTTACAAAGGGTCTAAGAACTACGTTCGGATCTAGATTATTTGAGAACTTCGTCCCAAACGAGGACTCGGTGATCGTTGAGAGGTTGAGGAAAGCGGGGGCCGTTATCATAGGCAAGACGAACATGCCCGAGTTCGGTTTAATAGCCTATACAGATAATGTTCTCTTTGGTCCCACTAGAAACCCTTGGAATTTAAAGAAGACGGTCGGAGGATCTAGCGGCGGAAGTGCTGCTGCGGTCGCAGCAGGGATGGTCCCGGTCGCTACAGGAAATGACGCCGGCGGTAGCATAAGAATTCCGGCCAGCTTTTGTGGGGTGTACGGGTTCAAGCCGACCTTCGGCAGAGTACCCCTTCATCGAGCGATTCCAATCTTCACCGATCTGGCCTGCGAAGGCTTCTTGACGAAGAGCGTTGAAGACGCTGCCCTTTTGCTGGACTTCGTGAAGGGAAGAGATGAAAGAGACATGTACTCCTTGCCCGATGACGGTAAGAGCTACTTCAAAGAGCTCGAAAGTCCGATAGACGGCGTGAAGATAGCGTTCTCTCCCGATCTAGGCTACGCGACGGTAGATCCAGAAGTCGAAGAGATAGTGAGGAGGGCTGCATTTAAGCTCGAAAAATTTGGAACAGTCGAAGAGGTTAAAGTAAGACTTCCATGCTTAGAGAACGAGCTAAGAGTAAAGGTTACTTTAGAATTCGTCACCTTTATTTCTGAGAAGCTAGAGGAGTGGAAGAAGGTAGCATATCCGCCTTTCTTGGGCTTCTTACGCTTCGCCGAGGGCTTAACTTACAAGGACTACATAAAGATTGAAGCCAAAAAACAAGAGCTTTGGAGAGCCGTGAAGATCATCTTTGATAAATACGACTTCCTTGTAACGCCTACGACGGCTGTAAAGCCTTTCGATATAGGGAGAACGGCTCCTAAGGAGGTAGCAGGCAGGCCAGCGACGCCCTTGGCTTGGATGCCTTTCACATATCCGTTTAACTTCACAGGACAGCCAGCAGCCTCACTTCCAGCAGGCCTAAGCAAAGAAGGCCTGCCAATCGGTATGCAGATTGTGGGCAGGAAGTTCGATGACGTGGGAGTTCTGAAGTTATCGAAGGCCTTTCAAGAAGTCAGCCCTTGGATTAAAGAACTCGACGAACTTTCCGAGAAACTTCTCAAAGAGGAGATTATTTAGCCCCTCACCTGTTGCGTCGATGTGTTCTAAAGTTCGAGGTCCCGTCCGCCACACTGAAAATGTTGAGTAGCGTTTATGAGCTCTCATGGCGAACCTCGCACGAGAAGCTTAAAGAGATAAGATGTGGTACTCAATTTCAAGAGCTCGAGGGGTTATCCTTGAGTCTCAGTCTTCGTAAGGAGATTAGGAAGGCTTGCCTCCTCAATCCAACGCGCAACTTCGAAACGGAGGAGCAGGTTCTCGAGCGCAGATTTGACCCTTTGACCGGTCTTTCGACGTTTGTTGCCAAAGGAAGACTCCAGTACATCAAGAGGTACTTCAGTACCGATAGGCGGTTACTTGAGAAACTCGCCGAGGCCTCAAGGCCCAACTGTCCATTCTGCCCTGAAAGAGTGGAACACGTGACGCCGAAGTTTCCAAAGGACATCACTAAAGAGGGTAGGATAAAAATTGGGAAGTGCATAGCCTTTCCGAGCCTCCACGCGCACTCAGACTTCAACGCAGTCATAGTCTTGGGACCCACGCATCTTGCTTATCCCAGAGAACTAGGGGCAGAGACGCTAGCAGAAGGGCTCACAGCGGGGCTTGAAGCACTGAAGGCCGCTTACAAGGCCAACCCTGAGCTCGCCTACGGCACCATAATAATGAACTATCTACCGCCGGCGGGCTCGAGCATAATACACCCCCACATGCAAGCCCTAGCTTCCAACGTCCCATTTAATCACCAGCGCCTCCTCTTGGTCAAAAGCTACCAATACTACGTTCAAACCTCAAGGAACTATTGGGCCCAGCTCATCGAGCACGAAAAGAAATCCCAAGAGCGATTTATATGTGAGGGTAACTATCTAGCTTGGATAACACCTTTCGCTCCGCTAAGGTTCTTCGAAGTCTGGGGCGTATTCAAAGAACCCCTCAAGCCTACAGAGCTGGAGTCTAAGCACTTGGCCGAGCTCGCCGATGGGCTATCGAGGATCTTGGCCTACTACGAGGACCGAGACATCTTGTGTGTAAACATCGCATTAATACTTCCGCGATTCGAGACCCCGCAAGTATACTTTAATCCGCAGGTCAGGGTCTGTGCTAGATTCGGCCTAGCGCAACCTTTCCTAAGCGACTTCTGGGCTATGGCTGCGCTACTCCACGAGAGCGAAGTAGTCGAGTTGCCAGAAGACTACGCTGCTGAACTGAGAAGGTACTTCCGCTAAAACATCTCCAGCAACGGGTCAACAAAAATCGAAAGCAAGCCTAAAAGAGGTAAGAGGTAAAGGGATGTACGAAATCAGTTGCCTACCAACAGTTCTACGATAAGAGCAAGGCTTATGTGTTTTTATCACTAAAGCGAGTTCAGTGACGACCCATTACGGCTGTTTGACCCTTAAGTGGGCCCACCCTACGAGAGAGGCGATCATCAAGTATGTCATCGAATTCATGTCGAGGAGAAGAAAACAACCCGACTTGCCAAGAAGCTCCACGAAGGCAAAGAGGACGAGAGTTGCGCTCAAGCCACGAACTAAGTTTAGGGTCGCTGGAGAGATCGACCTCATGTTGCTCCTATAGAGGTTAGCTCCTGCGGCCCAGCAAAGTGAAGCGACAAGCGCTAGAGCTTCCCCCAACATGATCTCTTATCCCTATGTTTGCGACCCTTATAGCCATGTTCTCTTCAAGGGAGAAGCCCGACCTAAGGACCATATCCGGAGTCTCCCTTGTGGTTATGGGAATCGTCTTGTTGACTTATTGAGTCCTTCCCTGAGACAAGCGCTTCGTGTGGATGACGTCATTTAATTCGGGAGCTTAGAGGCCGAGGACATCGCTTATTTCGCTTAGAGATTCAAGGGATAGCTCGAGGAACTCGTCGAGAGATAGACCAATTTGCTCGCAGAACAAGATCCTATCCCTGTTGACGTTCCGAGCAAAGTCTTTTTGCTTGAACTTCCTCTTAAGAGTATTGACGCTGACCTCCGCCAGCCTCTTATTGGGCATGACGAGAGCCGTGGCTATCACGAGGCCCGAGACGGCATCAGCAGCGATTAGTGCTTTATCTAAATCGCTTTCCGGGGGCACGCTGGTGTTCTCGAAGTTGTGCGCCTTGATGGCTTTGACGACTTCAGGAGGTACCCTACCCCTCAATATCTTTTCTGCCTCTAGGCCGTGCTTACTCGGTTCGTCTTTCGTTTTCTCGTAGTCGATGTCATGGAGCAGGCCTGCGACTTTCCATAATTCCTCGTCCTTGCCAAGTCGTCGCGCCAAAGCCTTCATGATTTTTGCCACGGCAATTACGTGGAGAACGATCTTATCGTTCGAGATGTTTTTCCTGACTTCCTGAAGGGCTTCCTCGCCCTTAATCATGCCCCGCCCCTCAATAATGCTTTTAAGGGGAAATCCTTTTGACAAGGGCATCCCTAAGATCTTAAAGTCCCCTAAACTCCTGCCTTAAAATCCTCACGTTTGCCGATCGTTGCACTCCTTTGCTCAAGGCCAGTAGAGCAGCGCCCAGCGCCCCTACGATCATGGGCTCCTCGGGGACCCATATTTCACAACTAAGCTTGCGCTCTAAGGCCTTTACGAAGCCCGTGATCTTGGCTACCCCTCCGCTTGCAACAACGTCCCCCGTTATCCCCACAATCTTCGCGAGGCCAGCAACCCTCGACGCGAAAGCTTCGATCAACCCGGCCGCTATCTCCTCTTTGGGGACTCCTTGAGAGATCAGGGATATGACCTCGCTTTGGGCAAAGACCGTGCAGGTGTTGGTTATGCTCGCCCTCTTCTCCGCTTTGAGATATGTTTCTCCGAGCTGGTCGATTTCAACGTCCAGCACTTTAGACATAACCTCTAGGAACCTCCCCGTACCTGCTGCACATTTGTCATTCATCTCAAAGCCTACTACGCGACCCTCTTCGTCGAGCTTTATTGCCTTAGCGTCCTGCCCGCCTACGTCTATTACCCCCCTACATCTCGGGAAGAGATATCTGGCGCCCTTGGCGTGACAAGTGATCTCGGAGACGAGGCTTCCACCAACCTCTAATTGGACCATCCTGCCGCCGTAGCCAGTTCCCACTACGGCCTTTACGTCTTCTCTCGATATCCCCCTATCTTTAACACTCTCTCAAAGACCTCACGAACGCATCTCCTCATGTCAGGCTTTGTAGGCACCACGTCGTATGCCACTACCTCTACTTGTCCGTCCTCTTTGACCCTCGCCAAGACGGCTTTCGTGAACGCCGATCCGACATCTATGCCAACGCCATGCATTTCGGGCACCTAGGTTCATCATAGTGGCGATTCAATAAAAGCATTTGTCTTCTTCGAAGTTGGGCTTCTGAGCTGGTGAGGACGTTATCCATGATTATTACCGTCGATGTTGATGTGGCGTCCGATGGCGTCGAGCTACCGTGCACGCCAAGGAGCTTTTTAACATTGGTCTTTTAACTTCTCAGGAACCTCTTTCACGCACCATTTCTATGAAGGCCCTCATTCTAGTCGCGTATTGCTCTCTGGGGAGCGGGTAGTCTAGGTCTAGCCTAACGGAGGGGATATTGAGCTTCCTCAGGCCGTCCCTCAAGTGGGGGTAAGCAAATCCCATGACCTCGCATCCTCTGTCCACTAGGAACACCACGCCATCGGCTTCGAATTCCTCCACCAGCGAGCGTATGTACTCTACCCTCTCATCTATAGCTCTCGAGAACTGCTTCGATATCAGTAAGTTGGGCACGCCTTTGAGCAGGTAGTGCTCTGCTAAGGCATCGTAGGGGTCCCTGCCCTCATCGACTTCGTTCCAGAAGTAGACAGTCCCCGTGTTTAAGTCGTCAGAGACTATCTTCGCCCCACAGTCTTCCATTATCTGCAAGACCTCGGGATCAATTAGCTCAGTCCCAGATACATGCACCTTAACCTCCTTCTCAACGCCCTTTTCTCGCCCATGTTCAGACTTTAACGTATCAACGCCCTCTAGAATCCTTTTGACGATTTCTGAGTGCCTCTCTTTAGGTATTGTCATGCTCGAGACCACTATCTTCAACACATCAGCCCCACTTAAGGGAAAGTCTTCCCTCTTCCTGGCCTCGTAAAGCGTCTTGAGCAATCGGCGATTTTCGTTGTACACCCTAATGGCCCTCCTCAAGTCATCGTCTGACACAGTCCTTCCCAAGAACTTCTCGATCTTGCTCTTGAAATTTAGGATCTCTGTTACAAAGTACTCCTTGCAGAGCTCATTCTTTACTACAGGGACTTGCAGAAGGTGCGAGAACTTCGGCTTCAGATAATGCCTCAACAAGTAAAATAGCGCTATGCACGTGTCTTCTAGCTTTGAGGCAACGAGGCCGTCGAGCCAGTCGTACTTGCAGTTCAAAGTCGTTTCTAGGCATCTTCTCGAGAAACTACAGCCCCAAGAAGGCAAATAGGTATGCGCTTTTTCAATCAACTGCGCCTCTCCAAAAAGCCTGAACGGAATTATGTTGCTAGCGTATATCACCTCTTCCGGTATGTTCCACGAAATCAAGCCGAAGATTCTCTTGCCTTTTTCATGTAACTTTTCGGCGAGTTTTATTGCCTCTCCGCCAAAACCTTTTTCAACTTCCTTAATCATTAAGTCCTCTAATTGCACATCCTTTTCACGGTAGCACTTCTATCACCGCACACAAGTTAAATAACTTTCGATGGTTTGTGCTCGTTGTAGCCTCGATAGCCATGACGTGCTTGCATGCCCTACGTAGTGAAAAGACGAGGCAACGTCGTACCCAAAAAGCTAACGTCAGACTAAGCGCAGTAACACTCGTAGCGGCGATTTCTGTAGGAGGACAAAGTCGCCGAAACTTTATCAGAGATAACCCATAGCACGAAATAGTAATCGCTCGGGCCCTTAACTAGTCATCGCTTAACAAGTTTTAACTAGTCCTTTCTTGAGGTTGCTTAAAGCTTTGAAGGCACGCTAAGCGCGTGACGTTTAAACTTCTCTCTTTGTGAGCTCCTTCCTAGCCTCTTCGACCGCCCTCTTGGCCTCCTCGTCTAACTCCTCCTCAGAGAGAGGCAAGGCCTTGAGGATGCTTAATAGCTCTAACCTAGCTCTATTCAGCTTGTTGACAACTAGCTCAAGTCGCTCTCGCTTTTCTGAAGTCTCCTCGCTCAACTTCGCTCTCCCTGTTGTCATGAAGCGCGAAACGGAGATAAGAGTTTCTGTAAGCTTAGCACCACTTCTCTTCGTGCTACCTTGTGAGAACCGTAAAATGAAGCCCTTGGGACCTAACGAGCGAGTTGTTTCCAAGACTTCTTCATCGGGTTGCAGACTTACACCTTTAGGGAAATCTTTAGATACGGGCCTTTAACCTCATACATCGATCAAGTTTTAAGGATCACATGGTAAGTCATGGCTGCTCGTGATATCCCGATGATCACGAATGCTCTTGCTAAAACGAGGAACCTATAAACTCCAGCCCGCGCCCCTAGCATTGGGTGAGACCACGTCAATTGATGAGCTTAAAAGCCTGTTGATCAGGGCTTTGAGAGAGGACAAACGTTTTGCCGAGGAGCTAGCCGAAATACTTTTCAATCACATGGCCGATAGGATAGCTGATATGATATCCGAGCGATTTGAGAACGAGAGCTAATGCGAGGGAGCTTCAAGAGCCCATGAAGAGGGAAGTCGTTACTCCATAGTTTTCACGACGACCTTGACCTCTTCAGGTTCAATAGCGCACTCGAAGGCTTTTTTAGCGCTGTCAAGGCCCTTCATCACTCTCGTAACGATAGGATTGACGACTCCCGACTCAAGCAGCTCTATAGCCTTTTCAAAGTCCCTACAAGTTCCGCACCTGCTGCCGATCACCCTGACCTCCTTCACCACGCCATTGGTCATGTCAACCACGAAGGGCGATCCCGGCGTGGACTTTAGGTAAACTAGGCCGCGCGGCCTGACGAGCTTAATCGCTATGTCAAGCCCTTCCGAAGAGCCTGTGGCTTCAAAGACCGCGTGAAAGCCCAGCCCTAACGAGGTTCTTCTCTTTAGATACTCCTCAACGTCCTCTAAGTCGACTACGTCGACCCCCAAGCCTTCGACATGCTTCCTTTTCTTGCTTCCTCTTCTGATCACAGCAACTGGCTTAAAGCCCATGAACTTCAGAAGCTGGAGGGCCAACAGCGCGAGGTTTCCGGAGCCCAAGACAGCCACTGAGGCGTTGGGTGAAAGGGGGAACTGATTGAGAGCATTTATGACTGCGGCCAAGGGCTCGACAGCCACAGCAGTTAGGGGATCCAAGTCTACTTCGTGAAGAGCGCTTAGCGGGGCTACGAAGTATTCGGCCATTCCGCCGTCAAAGTCGATTCCAAGAGTCCTCTTATAGGGGCAGTGAATGTAGAGCCCCTCTCTGCAGACCTCGCATTTCCAGCACGAGAAGTTTATCTCGGGCACGACCAATTTGCCTTGTAGGCGAAACGGCTTAACAACCTCCCCTACGACCTCGTGACCAGGCACAAGAGGTCTTTTGAAGAGTTTGTAAGTGCCTGTGTAGAAGGCTTTGTCGGTGCCGCAGATACCGACGGCAATAGTCTTCATAAGCGCCCAACCCCTAGGAGCACTGGGTTCCTTAATCTCCTCGATGCGCAAGTCTCGGGGACCGTAGAGTAAAGTAGCCTTCAAGCTCGTTCACCACGAATGAGATGAAATTCCCGTCGTTTGACAAGTTGACATTACTTCTCATCACTTAAGCAACTTTAAGCACAAGTCTTACTCACTCTCCTCGATGACAATGACCTTCACTCTCTTGCTGTGAAGCCTCCTCAACCTCTCCTGATATTCCTTTGGAGGGTAGATCAAGTATCTCTGGCTCGACTTGACCACCTTACTCTCGAAGACGTATATCGAAACCACATGACTCACCACGACTAGAGGGGGTGCATAAAAACTTAAAATTGTGCACTCAATAACTTTGGCGACTTCTATGAACCCTGTGAGGGGGTCTATCTGCCTAGCGAGACAAATCCCCGAGGGAGGTACTGCAGGGCGTTGAAGGCGACCTCAACGACCTTCTCTAGGATTTAGCCATTTACAGGCATGCATTACGGAGAGTCGTGGACGCTCTCTGGGAACTCGACAAGCTACCGAAGAGGTCTCAAGCACACCAGATGTTCTACGCCATGTTGAGGAGCTACGGGCTTAGAGCTCACGTGGCCAGGAACGTCTACGAGCAGGCCCTAGCGCTCGTGAAGGCCTCTAAAGAGAACGGTGGGAGCAGGCCAAGAGTCAAGAGGCTTCCAGCTAGGCTCGATTACTGCGATGCAAGGGTGGACTTGAAAAGCGCCGTAGTTGAAATTGCCTTGAGGGAAAAGCGGTACGCGTTAAAGCTTCGCCAGAGAAGAGAGTACGTCGCTAGGTTCTTGGGCCTCAGGTGGAAGGAAGTCCACCTGAAGTGCGCGAGAGGAAGGCTCTTAGTGAGCATCGTCTTCGAGCTCGACTACAGGCCCTACGCTCCAAGGGGCTTAATGGCCTTGGACGTGAACTTAAGGAAAGTCGCGACCTTCGACGGCCGTGACACTAGGGGATACGAGACCGAGTTTTCAGAGGCTTTGAGCAAGAGGGCAAGGGCCGAGGGGCTCCAGGAGAAGCACCCGAAGAGGTGGAGGTACAGCACGACCGCCACAACCATGTAGAACTCCTCATCTCCAAGCCTGCTCCACGCAGCCCACAAAGCCACGTCGTTGGTCATCAAGGAGGCTATTAAAAAGACCACGAGGAACAGTAGCACGGCTTTTGCGACTATCTCGGGGGCCAAGTCCAACCACTGCTTAGTGAGAGAGCGCGACGAAGGCATTTTAAGCGTTTTTCTATGACTCAACCGATGAGCTAAGGCAACGGCCCCTTGCCAAGGCCTGCTGGCGCACCTTAAGTACAAAAAGGCTTTTCGCGTTGGCTACGCAAACTGAGATAGGCCTAGAGCGGGGCAGAGTCATGGAGTCCAAATTCGTCGGATGCATGTTGGGTTGCGCTTTAGGTGATGCCTTGGGTTCTAGGTACGAGGGGCGTTTCACGAATGGCGTCACGTCGGCCGTCACAGAGTTTGTTGGCAGGTGGACTGATGACACTCACATGATGATAGGTGTCGCTGAGTCGCTCATCGAGTGCAGGGGCTTCAATGGAGAGCACATGGCTTGGACTTTCATACGCAACTGGCAGAGGGAACCATGGAGGGGCTACGGACCCGGCCCACCTAGGGTCTTCAAGAAGATATTGTCCGGGGTCCCTTGGTTCGAAGCTGCTAAGAAGCTTTACGGCAACTTGGGCTCGTTGGGCAATGGCGGAGCCATGAGGATCGCGCCCATAGCGTTGCTTTACTACGACGACGAAGAAGAGCTGAGAGAGATAGCTTACAAATGCGCTGCGATTACTCACGCCCACGAGTTGGGCATGGAAGGGGCGGCGGTGCAGGCCTATGCGATAGCCTTAGCTCTCAGGGTTAGTGAACCCCTTAGCCCTAGGGATTACCTCGAAGAGGTGGCGCGCTTCTCCAAGAGTGACGTCTATCAGGGCAAGTTAAAGAAGGCCATTCAACTCCTCGATGAAGAGGATAGGAGGGTCGTGATAAGGGAGCTAGGCAACGGGGTTGAAGCCCCGAACTCTGTCCCCACGGCCATATACTGCTTCGCTAGGAATCACGACAGCTACGTAAAGACAGTGCTCTACGCAGTAAGCCTCGGAGGGGACACCGACACCATAGCTGCCATGGCAGGGGCAATTGCTGGAGCTCATCTCGGCGAGGAGGGGTTACCGCGGGAGTGGATCCAAAGTCTCGAGAAGGCAGAGTACATCAAGAAGCTGGCCAAGGGACTGTGGGCCCTCAAGAAATCGTTAAAAGCCGATTTAGAGTCCTCGTAGTTTTGCCCCTTTCTTTGCCTTAAGAAAAGCCCTTAAGGGAGCTGGAAGTGCTTAGAAAAATGGACAAACTATACATGGTCGATGCGTTCAAGCATCGCGAGCCCGACGTCATAGCCTGCTACGTATTGCGGCATGAGAAGCCCGTGGTAATAGACCCCGGACCTCAAAGCGGAGTACATAACGTCGTGGAAGAGTTAAGGAGATTAAAGGTCAAGCCGGAGTTAATAGCACTTACTCACGTGCACTTGGACCACGCGGGCGGGGCTGCTACGCTAGCCAAACTCTTCTCTGCAAAAGTAGTAGTTCACCCAAGAGGGGCGAGACACGTGGTCGACCCAACGAGGCTTTGGGAGTCGTCCAGAACTGTCGTGAGGGAGCTGGCCGACGCTTTCGGTAAGCCCGAGCCCCTGGAAGAGGTCAAGATAATGGCCGCAGAGGATTGTCAGACACTTGATCTAGGCGAAGACGAGCTCGTGGTCCTCCACGCGCCAGGACACGCCCCACACATGCAGGTCTACTATTTGAAGGACGCCAAAGTGTTATTCCCGGCAGACGCTGTGGGAATAGGCTTTAATGGGTACTTGGTTCCTTCGACTCCGCCGCCATTCGATTACGATAAGGCGCTAAGCACGCTCAAAAGGTTAAGAAGGCTCGAAGTGGAGCTCGTAGCACTCACGCACTTCGGTTTGGCTGACGGAGAGATTGTAGAGAAAGCGGAGGACAAGATAAGGGAATGGCGCGAAATAGCAACATCCTGCAGCGACGTCGACGAACTAATCGAAAGGCTACTGAAGAAGGACGAGGACGTGAAGGCTTTATGTAAGAGGTACCCTAGGGACTCAGTAGCCATGGCCTTCTTTAGGACATCGGCTCAGGGAATTTTCAGCTGTGCTAGAGGGGCTTCGGGCCCTTAATGCCTGCATCGCTTGGTACTAGGAAAAATTTAATTCGTCGCTTCCAAAGCATGGACTTGGTCGTCATGAATGGAGCGATTTGCTGATCTGGTCGTTTACATTGGTGCGTTTAATGACTAACAGGTGGTAGATAGTGGTTGCGTCAGAGATAGAGAAACTGAGGGAGTTGTCATTTGAGATAGGACCTATTAGACCCCCATCTGAAGGCGGTAGCTCCTCGCTCCTCATAAGGGCCTCTAGGAACTGTCCTTGGAGCTTGTGCAAGTTCTGCTACGGTACTCCATACAATAGAGAGAAGTTCCAGTTGAGGAGCGTGGAGGAGGTCAAAAGGGACATAGACAGAGCTAAAGAGATAAGCGAGCTGTTGAAGGCCCTAGCGAAGAAGTTCGGGGGGCTGTACTGGCTTTCAGAGATCATAAACCCTGAGTTCTTATATGGCAAGGAGATCTCCGAGCTCGATAGGGAGGAGCTGAAGAACTTCGAGAGCATAGTGAACGTGTATAGCTGGCTTCGCGCTGGGGCTAGAGCCGCCTTTATTCAAGACGCCGATAGCATGATACTCCCGACGAACATGTTGATCGAAGTGGTGTCCTATCTCAAACAGGTCTTCCCAAGCTTAGAGAGGATCACGTGCTACGCGAGGGCGAAAAGCCTCGCGAGGAAGACGCTAGAGGAGTTGAAGGAGTTGCGCAAAGCCGGCTTGTCGAGGCTTCACGTGGGCTTGGAATCGGGGGACGACGACGTGTTAAAATACGTCAATAAAGGGGTGACGAGCCAAGAGCTTATATTAGCTAGCAGGAAGGCCAAGGAAGCAGGTTTCGAGCTGTCCCTCTACTGGATGCCCGGACTGGGCGGGAAGTCCATGACAAAGCAGCACGCCATAAACACTGCCAAGGTCCTAAACGAAGTGAACCCAGATTTCGTTAGGACGAGGAGGTTCGTCCCCCGTAAGGGGACTCCACTCTACGAGGAGTGGAAGAGAGGGACCTTTGAGTTGCTGTCACCTCATGAGGAGCTTAGGGAGATAAGGATGGTGGTAGAGCGCTTGGAGATAACTGGGAAGCTCTGCTTCGATCACTTCATCAACCCGGCCTACAAGACAGTCTTGGGCATTGCTTGGCTCTTCAAGCAAGACTATGACGGGTACAAGATGCCAGAAGAAAAGGCTAAGGTCTTAGAGATAATAGATAACGGGCTGAAGATAGATGAGTCGCTATACGTGAGGGCAGAGGAGCTGAGCCAGTTGTCGACGCTTTAAGAAGCTACGCTCAATACCTTCGACAAGGCCTCAAACAGCTATGTAGTAAGTTGTCAGAGAACGGAAGACGCTTAGGGTCGCGCGACTAGCCCTAAGCGGGCCACATCTAAAGCAAGGCGTGAGTAACATTAAGATTTTTAAGGGCATCGGCAACAGAGGAACTCACCACCCATCCCCTTGACTGACACTCGAGGAAGGTACGTAACCCCCAGATGTTGTTTGGTGATCTGCATGACTGGCAAAAAGCCCCTAGTTCTGATCATAACAGGGTCTCCGAGGAGGTACGGATCATCGACACAGCTAGCACACGTTGCTATGAAAGGAGTGGAAGACGCTGGCGGCAGAGCCGAAGTGTTATATCTCTATGACTATGACATCAAGCCCTGCATTGGTTGCGCGTCAGACAACGTTAAGTACTGCAAGTTTCCCTGCGTAGTCGACGACGACTTCAATGAAATAGGCGAGAAGATCGTCGAGTCGGACGGCATAATACTAGTGACGCCCGTGTACTGGTACGCGCCTTCAGGCGTGCTGAAGAATCTCGTCGATAGGCTAACGAGCATGGAAAACATGATTTCCCACGGGGGCAGAAGCCTACTCGAAGGAAAAGTCGCTGGCTTCATAGCAACGGGTCTCGACTCCGGGACCTCGATGGCTATTGCTTATTTGATGTTTGTATTGAACAGTATGGGAGTAGTGATAGCCCCATGGAGCATGGCCTACAGCCACATGGAGGATGTAGCGAAAGACGAAAAAGCTCTACGTGACGCATACAACGTCGGCTACCTCGTGGTCGAGACGATAAAGGCTGTGAAGAACTATGGAAAGCACATAGGCTACAACAATGATGCTGACGTCAAAGAGCTCGCGGAGATAGCGAAGCGCGTAGCCAGGGAGGGCGATAAGGTAGGGAGACTTGAGGGGCTAGCGAGAATAGCGATACTAAAACCTAACCCATCACCTCGTTCTTGCTGAATTCACGATGACGGCTGTGCTACGTAAAAAAATAGAAAAATTTAAGGATGGGGCTTAGCTAGCCCTTTTGCTGGAACAGGTACTCCTTAATTTTACTTAAGATCAACTTGTGTCGTTCTTCGTCCTCTGCTATCAATTCGAGTGCCGCTTTGTAAAGCTCTAAGTCCCTCTCGTCTATGAGTGACACTACTTGTAGTATCCTCGAGTTTATGAACATCAAGTATTCCTCGCCAGCGAAGTTCTCGATTCTCTCCATGCGGTCGATGATCGTTAATAGCTCCTCAGTCCTTATTCTCTCTTTGCGAGAGGCCATGACTTCGGCGCTTTCAACGATCCTTTTCCAAGCCTCGCCCATTTGCCTTAGGCAAGCCTCCAAGTCCGCCTTGACCTTAGCGGACAAGCCCTTGGCTAATTCCCTTAAAACTCTCGAGTGCTTGAAACTATCATAGGCTATGTGAAGTAACAGGGGCTTGAGCCCCTTTTCGGCAATTAAGAGGGCCATGCGGCGATAGGCCCTCGCGACGGCATCCTCGAGCATGCTACAACACTGCGCGTATTTAGCGAGTTCATCTCTAGAGGGGGCACTCGACAAGAGAGCTTACCTCGACGTGTATATCGTCATTCAAAGACCTTAAATCTTGTCCTCGCTGACGCTTTAGGCACATAGTTAGTGCTTGCGATGTGACGGACTGTCCCGTTTAATGGCCAGAACTCAAAGCCCTAGCTTTCAAGGGGCCGAGGAAGCCCTAGGTTTCTAAGGAACTAAAAATGGAAATAACAAGGGCTAAGGAGGAAGTTATGATGAAGCTAACTCTTAAACGGAGGATAAGTGCCAAGTCCGCCCTTTACCTGACTGAGTCTCCATGGGCTTAGAAGTTGCCACAACAGTATTGACGTTCGCACTCGCTGGCCTCTTGGACTTGCTTATAGGATTAGGCGGCAGTGCGATAGTTATCCCGATACTAACCATTTTGGGCCTCTTCCTCAAGCAAGCCATAGCGAACGGTATGGTAACCCTCATAGCGACCTCCAGCGGCCCCGCCTCGGCCTACGTCAGAGGACTCATGAGGATGGTAAAGCACGTTGTCAAGGAAGACGACAAGTCAAGGAGGCTTGAGGGAGCTGGCAAAGTTAGCAATATTAAAAACTTAGCGTTACAACATCTTCGTTGCATCTATGACAAGTCCCTTTACTTTGAGCTGACCTTTCATTAGAGCACGGTAGCATTTGGGCCTTTCTCGATCTAAATTTAAATAAGCGTCCCCTTGGAATGCTATTCTTCGGATAGGGCGAGCTGAGATCACGGCATCGGTAGTGCACCTGGCGTCCCTTATGTCGTTGGGTAGGCTTAAGAACTCACTTGGCGCGGTCATCTTCATTACGATTAGCGTCCTCGTGTACTCATTCAAAGATACTATAGTCAAATGCGTTACTGGCCTCCCGAGCTTCGTAGCCGTCTTTGCGCTGAGCTTCATAGAGCCTCTAGCGTTATCATGCCAGTACCTTACACCGCGATAATCTTTGTCCTCGTCTCGAAAGGACTAGACCCTTTAGTGATGGCAATAGCCGGAGGAGTTGGCTCAGGCTTGGCGAGCCCACTGGTCAGGTCGTGGGCAGGCATAGTAAAACGCCCTCGATCCTTGGACTCATCGATGATTCCTCGAGTCCTTTGAAGTTTCTCTTTAACTTGCGGGAAAGCTTATAGATGGTCCTGGGCTTCACTTAATCAGATGGTTTGGAAAGCCCAAGGCAGAATTTGTGTCGAAAGTTAATATGAAGGAGGAAGAGGATGAGGTTATGAAGGAGTGGAAGAAGAAAACCATGAAAAGAGGCCTGCCATCAACGACGTGTAGAGAGCCCCACGTGAATGTCTAATCCTTGCACAAGCTAAAACAAACCTTCATACAACCTCTTATAGCGCTTCTCGAAGTCCTCCCTAAACCCCCACCGCTTTGAGGCTAATTCTTCCTCTCCAGGATCTAGTTCGATGGCTTTCGCTTCTAGCCGAGGGTCTAGTAATGCTAACTCCCCGCCCCAAGGATTAAAGGCCACGCTTCCGCCGCTTGTAACTCTGCCGTCACGGTACCTGTTTCCGAAAGCGTTGACACCTATGGAATATACGGCGCTCTCTACGCTCCTGGCCCTGACGACTGATTGCCAAAGCCCTACACGGTTCTCTGGCATGCTGGCAGGGTTGTACAACGCTTGAGCGCCACGAGCTACCAGTGCTCTAGAGATCTCGGGGTAAAAAGACGTCAACGCACGCCAAGCAACCTATGGCCCATCCCTTGACCTTGAAAGGTCCTATGAGCCTACCAGCTACGATCCTATCCCCCTCCCCCACAGCCTTAGATGGATGCATTTTCTCGCATTTTCTCACGACAGAGCCATCGATGATGGCTAGGCCGACGCTCCTAACAGCGCCATCGACGTCAACGACGTACTGGGGCACTGCTGGCTATGCAAGAACTCAAAGAGTTGTAGACGTCAAGTAAGACCCTCTCGAAGGCCCTGACGTCTATGGGCGTACGCGAAAATCCAGTTCTCAGGCAATAGCACCAAGTCGCCCACGCCAGCCTTTCTAGCGAGCTTTACGATCAACTCTTTTAGGTCGTCGAGCTTACCACTCTAGACGACCTATTTGGACGATCGAAACTCTCAACGCCTCCAAAGCGCTTACCGTTTTTCTTAAGTTCTCTTCCTCATTAATTTGTTCTCGTCGTTGCCGCCGGGCTTCCTTTCTTGCCCCTCATCGATGTGCGCCTTTAGCACCCACGGGTCTCTCAAAAAGCTGAGGAGAAGACGAGCGCGCCCGAAAGGTGTGCCGATAGGAGAACAATTAAGCCTGACTCGACTTTGTTCCTCGAATCTTAGTTAGCTTTGAGCTTCATAGATCGTTACGCGCAAGTCTGGCTTGCTATTTATAATGAGCGAGAGGGCACGACTTTGAGAGGGCTTGTGACTTTACGGCATCGCCTAACTTAGGACGAAGAAGATAAATGTCGCTCCGGTTTATCTGTGATCCGAGCTTTATGGGTTTAGACGTTGTAGTTACCATGCTCGTATCAGCCTTTGCAGGCTTCTTAGGCTCGCTGAT
>Ga0326760_1000011_pt1 | contig 147713 bp, 165 predicted proteins | sample GCREP_S_FD_207668 | JGI IMG/M metagenome (GOLD analysis project Ga0326760, IMG submission 207668) | Hot spring sediment microbial communities from Geyser Creek Basin, Yellowstone National Park, WY, United States - GCR.EP_S | ecosystem: Environmental > Aquatic > Thermal springs > Near-boiling... | reverse complement strand
ACTTGTGGCTCCTCAAGCCGTAGAGCTTCCCAGCGAAGCTCGTAACTGTGGCTATCAAGTCCTCTACAAGCTCTTGGTAAGCGTCCTCAGGCTCCTCCCCATTAACAACCTCAATCCTAACACCATGCGATGAAAAGTACCTCTCCAAATAGCTGAAGCCAAACCTAGTTAGCCTGTCCTTAAAAGCCACTATTGTAACTCCTATCTCCCGCCTCTCAACAAGATTGAAGAGCTTGCTCAACGATTCCCTCTCCTCTTTAAGCCCGCTTGCTACATCTTCTAAAACTGCAACAACCTCGTATCCCTTTGATTTTGCGTAATCCAGCAGGCTTTGCTTCTGCCTTTCCAAATCACCTTTCTGCTTTTGGTCATGCGAAGAGACCCTCACATAAATTGCCGCTTTCTTTGATACATCAGGCTTTACAAATCCCATTAGACGCTCAAGCTCGCTTTCAGGTATCCTTCTTCTACCACCGACAGTCCTGACGACCCTTATCTTCCCCTGTTTATCCCACTTCCTGAGCGTATTGGGATGTATTCCCAACCTTCTACAAGCTTCTTGAAGCGTCAGTAGCTTTTCAGGCATCATGTAAATAATTGTTAAGAGGAGTTATATAAAGTTAACTATTCAGAAAATGCCGACAAACCCCTCCCTCAGCCTTGGGGTGGCCATTATCACTAGCTTACCCTGAACTAAGCCTAAATACCTCACATGCCTCTGAGGGGAATCAGGGCTCACGAAGATAACGCTAGCTTCCTTCCACTCCTCCTGCTCACTCAACTTCTCAGCTGCTTCCTCAGCCCCCACGAAGTTAGGTATCCTTCCGAATATGGGCTTCGGGAACCTCGAGACACCCCTATCCTCCAATAGCTTCCAGATGTATGTCCTTATCCTCTCCTTCTCCTCCTTCATCCCTCTGTAATCCTCAGCTAAGATTAAAAGAGTGATATGGCAGACTCCCAGGTGTTTTAAGTTGAGCTTCAGGGAGAGGATAATAGAGCTCCTCATGACATCATCCGAGCCCCTCTCCGTCAATGAGATAGCTAGGAGCTTGGAGATAGATCCTAGTCAATCATGGGAGATATACGATCATCTAGAGCATATAGCTAGGACCGTTAGGGCTAAGTACGGTAAGGCTCTCTTGATGGATCCGCCGTACTGTAGGAAGTGCGGTTACACTTTCAAAGACCTCAAGAAACCTAGGAAACCTAGCAGATGTCCGAAGTGCGGGAGCGAGTGGATAGACCCCCCTAGGTTCATAATCAAGTGAGAAGATCCACTATAGTGTCCCTCACTCTCAACATTATATCCTCTCTGACGTTCTCTAGCTCCCCATGGGCATTACTCTCGATCTCTATAGTCCCCAAGGAGACAGTAGGAATCCCCCTCCTCGCGAAAACGAAACCATCATTCCCCCCTAAGGATCCAGCTATAATACTAGATCCGAAGTGCTTCTCATAACTCTTCAGGACGTCCTTAACGAAATCTCCATCAGGATCGACCATCCAACCGGGATTAGCTGTATCCTTTATCCTCAACTCTACATCAGCCCCTACCTTACATGAAGCAGCGCTCAATGCTGCTCTGAACCTCTCTATAACTTCCTCCTTGTCCTCATCGGGTACGAACCTTATATCGAAGCCTATTGTAGCTTCGCTCGGGATGACGTTGTGCTGAGTCCCCGCTTCTATCTTAGTTATACTGAACCTACCCCATAGCTTCGGGACGGGGGAGCCTGGGGGAGAGGGTACCTTAGATAACTTCATCGCATGTACCTGGGAGAACCCAGTCAGGAGTTCATCCGCTAGCTTTATAGCTACGTTAATAGGGTTCAGTGCTGAGAAAGGCCTCCCAGCATGTCCGCTCCTTCCCCTGACTATTATATCTCCATGTATGACACCGCTAGCCCCTATCCCGATGAAATCGGGGGCGGCATCTATGACTACGACAGCATCCGGATGTATCCCGGCTTCATCAAACCCTCTATCAGCCAAAGCTACGACACCAGTCCCTCCGACTTCCTCATCACCGACTACGGCTACTATCGGGTTGTATTCAGCCTCCCCTCTCTCCATTACGATCTGGCAAGCTGAGAGGCTGAGAGCTATCGCTGACTTATCATCAGCAGCTCCCCTACCGTAGATCCTACCATCGATCCTCTTGGGGTCGAAGGGATCGAATTCCATACAATCGATCCTCCAAGGCCCCTTAGCCGGGACTACATCATAATGGGAGAGCAGGAGCAAATTCCTCTCAGCCCCTAGGTCTTTCCAAGCTATTAAATTAGGTAAATCTCCCCTTTCATCTTTAAAAACCTGAATATGAGTCCTCATCCCTATTGATTCAGCCTTATCCCTTATTAAGTTAACTATCTCCCAATAATTCCTTCTTTCCGATGCATTAGTATCTATCCTGACGAGATCCATCAGGAAGAGCAGCATACCCTCGTCTTCGGAGAGGCTGGGCATACTTTTTACGATAATCACGGCCTTAATAGAGTTTCCATCGGGAGCTCGACTGGGCTCTCTGAGGTATCAGTAAGAGATGACCTCTCCCCATTGAAGAGATCTCGAGAGATGATAAAGAGTTCTACTGATTAGATTCGATGGGATAGAGCTAAGGGATTTATCGCTGGGAGAAATCCCTTCAACTCCTAGCCCTCTCACTCCTCCTCACTCTCTCAGTGGGCTCCCACCTGAACCTCCAGAGTCCCTCTAGGAAATCCTCGACAGCTATGCTGAGCTTACCAGCTAGGACATCGCTGATCAGGGGCTCATCTATGAGTTGTGATATCACTATATCGGCCTCAACTGGCCCTGATTCAGCGTCCTCAGCTACCGCCTTGATCTTAGCAGCCGATCTCAAGATCCACACCCTGACAGGACCTCCTGCAGTATCGAAGAGCTCCTCTCTCGCATCAGGAGGGGGAGGCCAGAGGCCCATTTCCTTAGCTAATACTGCTGGTAACATCAGTTGCGGTGTATCGGCTTCGTACCCGCTATTGACGAGAGCTACGACTTCCCTAACTACATCCCCTCTCTCTATCCTCAGCCTCACTCTCACGGCCACGGGAGACTCCCCTTATCCAACCCACTCTCACTCTTATCTTCTTAATCCTCCCGACTTTCGTCATCATCCCTCCTTACGGTTGACATATTTAAGCTTAAGCAGACGGTCTGAAAGCTCTTATCACCTCAGATATTGCTGCTAGCCAGATCTCTAATGATCGGCTGAGTCTACGCAGCGGGCTCTGGGCAATCAGTCAAATTTTTAACATTCAGTCCCATAGTTGGGAGCGGTGCGACCCTTGAGATTAGTGTTACTCGGTAAGCCCGGGGCTGGGAAGGGTACTCAGGGAGAGTTCCTATCGAAGGAACTCGGAATCCCGAGGATAGTGATGAGCGATCTGCTCAAGAGGGAAGTGGATTCCGGATCAGAGCTGGGGAGCATCATAAAGGGGTACATGAGCGAGGGGAAGCTCGTCCCGGATGAAATCGTCTATACCGTCCTCGAGAGGGGGATAGAGCGTTTGAAGGATTTCATCCTAGATGGCTTCCCTAGGAACTTGGAGCAAGCTGAATGGTTGGATTCCTTCCTCTCGTCGAGAAATATGGAGTTAGATGCTGTCATATACTTCGATGTGAGCGATCTCATAGTGCTCAGGAGGATGATGGGGAGGCTCGTCTGTGAGAGATGCGGTAGGACTTACAACATATTCTACGATCCCCCAGAGGACATAAGGAAGTGCTCTTGTGGGGGAAGGCTATATCAGAGGGTCGATGATTGCTACGATAAGATACTGAGGAGATTAGATGTATTCAGGGAGGAGACAGAGCCTCTCCTCGAATACTACAGGAGGAAGGGGAAATTGATATCGATAGATGCATCGAGGAGTATAGAGGATGTGAGGGAGGAGGCTCTATCCATCTTGAAATCGTTGATGTGATATAGAGGGCTCTCTATGCTCAAGAATCCCCGGGCCCCTGTCCGAAGGCCTATAGAGAGCTGAGAAGTAGATGGAACCTTCAAGAAGCGTTTATAGCCTCTTCCTACTCTCCCGATAAGTTAGATGTCCCGAGAAAGCTCTGGAACTTGTCGAAGGGAAACAAGCCAGCTGTAATGTGCTGATGTTAGGGAGGATCGCGATAGATACTGCGAGCTAATGCTCTCCAGTGAGGGGCTTCAGATCACATTTTTAAATCGTGATCCCCGCTAGCTCTGATGAGGGCCTATGTCAAAGGTAGCGAGGAGGAGGAAGGTAGAGGGTGTAAAGCCCAAGATAACTCGAGGCCTCCCTGTGAGGGCTAGGCTGAAGTGCGCTGATAATACTGGAGCGAAACTACTCATGATAATCGGTGTCCACGGTTATAAGGGGAGGAAGGACAGAGTGCCTACTGCGAGCGTCGGGGATATGGTTACAGTAGTAGTGAAGAGGGGGAAGTACGATCTCATGCACAAACCCTTCAAGGCTATAGTAGTGAGGCAGAGGATGCCTTACAGGAGGAAGAACGGGCAGTGGGTGGTATTCGAGGATAATGCTGCTGTACTAGTCAACGATGACGGTACGCCTAAGGGATCTGAGTTCAGGGGTCCGATAGCTAAGGAAGCTATTGAGAGATGGCCTAGCTTGAGCGTTATCTCAGCTCAAGTTGTCTGAGGTGATCGCATGAAGAGAGTAAAATCGCATAAACCGAGCAAGCAGAGGAAGTACCTTTACAACGCGCCACTACATCATAGGGGGAAGATAATGTCAGCCCCTCTCTCTGATGAGCTGAGGGCTAAGTACGGGATAAGGTCGCTCCCCATAAGGAAGGGCGATAGGGTAAAAGTAGTGAGGGGGGATTATAAGGGCACTGAGGGTGAAGTGATATCAGTAGATAGGAAGAGGTACAGGATCGCGATAAAAGGGATAGTGAGGAGGAGGGCCGATGGGACCGAGGTCCCAGTGCCCATACATCCCTCTAAGGTAGTCATAACGAAGCTATATCTCAAGGATGAAGTTAGGAAGAGGTTATTAGAGAGGAAAGGGGTGAAATTAGAGGAAGTAGTAGAGGAGAGTGAGTGAAATGGGCAAAATGGGTGGATCTAGGCATTTGAAGAGACTAGCAGCTCCAGGTTATTATCCAGTAGCGAAGAAGGAGAGGGTATGGGTCGTCAAGCCGAGCCCAGGTCCTCACGCTATAGACGAGGGGATCCCCCTCCTCTTGATAATAAGGGACGTCTTGAAGCTAGCTACTACTGCTAGGGAGGCTAAGAGGATAATAAGCATGAAGAAGATATTAGTGGACGGGAAGCCTAGATACGATTACAAGTTCCAAGTGGGGTTAATGGACGTTATATCGATTCCTGAGATCGGAGTGAACTACAGGATGGTGCCCGATCCCCATAAGTTCCTGAAGTTGATAGAGATACCCCAATCTGAGAGCAGGATGAAGTTAGTGAAGATAATAGGGAAGAGGACTGTGAGAGGGGGGAGGATACAACTCACATCTCACGACGGTAGGAACTTCCTCTTAGATGGGAGGGAAGTAAAACCGGGGGATTCCCTACTGATAGAAGTCCCCTCTCAGAAGGTGTTAGATCATTTGAAGTTCGAATTGGGCTCCTTAGCGCTCGTGACTAAGGGTAGGATGGCGGGCCGCATCGGTAGGATCGAGGGGATGGGGACGATAATAGAGATGAGGGATATAGAGGACCCTGAGCTCTCTTACAGGGGAGTGAAGGAAAATCTGATAGTCGTAGGTAAGGAGAGGCCCTTGCTAAAGCTGAGGTGATCGGATGGAGGACCAGAGGGAGGAGATACTGAGGAGATGGGAGAGCAACCCGATGCTGATACCTAGAGTGATGGCAGTGACTCTCAATATAGCTGTCGGTAGGAGCGGAGAAGTCTTGGAGAGAGCTGGGAAGGTCTTAGAGGAACTGACTGGTCAGAAACCAGTAGAGAGGAGGGCTAAGAGGACGATAAGGGAGTTTGGAATAAGGAAGAAGGAACCTATAGCTGTCTCAGTGACTGTGAGAGGTAAGAAGGCAGTTGAGCTCCTAGATAGAGTAGCTGAAGCAGTGGGGAGGAGGATAAAAGCGAGTTCTTTCGATGAATTCGGTAATTTCGCTTTCGGGATAAAGGAACACATAGATATCCCAGGGGTGAAGTACAGAGCTGATATAGGGATATTCGGGATGGACGTCATAGTCACAATGGGGAGAGCTGGCTATAGGATAGCTAGAAGGAGGATAGAGAGGAGGAGGATCCCGCTCAGGCACAGATTGAGCAAAGCTGAGTCGATCCTATTCGCTGAGAAGTACTTAAATCTGCAGGTAGTCCATGAAGAGGAGTAGGTGATGGGAATGGCGAAACAGAAGAAGAAGGTCAGGACGAAGGGTAAGGGTGCTTACGTCTGTAGGAGGTGCGGGAGAGTGGGGTACGGTATAATCAGGAAGTACGGCCTCTACCTCTGTAGGAGTTGCTTCCTAGAGGTAGCCCCCCTGATGGGTTGGAAGAAGTACGAGTAGGTGGTGCTCATGACTAGACTCGATCCCCTAGCTGATGCCATGAGCGCGCTCACTAACGGCTCGATGCTGGGTAAGAGGGAAGTCGTGATAAACATAGCTTCTAAACTTATAGGGAAGGTCCTGAAGGTATTGAAGGAGCACGGTTACATAGATGATTTCGAGTACGTCGATGACGGTAGGTTCGGGAAGTATATAGTGAGGTTGAACGGCAGGATAAATAAGGCCGGTGTGATAAAACCTAGATACCCAGTCAAAGTGAGCGAATTCCAGAAGTGGGAGAAGATGTACCTCCCGGCTGAGAACGTGGGCTTGATAATAGTCTCAACGAACCAGGGGATCATGACACATAAGGAGGCGAAGGAGAGGGGAATAGGGGGAGTTCTGATAGCTTATTGCTACTGAGGTGATCTGATGAGGTACCCCAGAGTGGTGACATTAGCCCTAGAGTCCGAGGTCCCCATACCCGATGGCGTGAGAGTGGAATTAGATGGGAGTAAGATAAGGGTCTCCGGTCCTAGGGGGACTCTAGAGAAGGAATTCAACAGCGAGATAATAGAGCTCTCAGTTGAGGGAGGGAAGGTCAAAGTGAGGACTTATGGGAGGAGGAAGTTCAATAGAGCGTACTTGGGCACTGTGAGAGCTCACATAAGGAACATGATGAAGGGAGTTACTGAGGGCTTCAGGAAGGAGATGGTGATAGTTTACGCTCACTTCCCGATGAAAGTCGAAGTAGATAAGGAGAGGAAGCTCGTGAAGATATCTAACTTCCTGGGGGAGAAGATGCCGAGGTACGCGAAGATAGTAGGGGATACTGAAGTCAGAGTTGAGGGAGATAGGATATACATAGAGGGGATCTCTAAGGAGGACGTAGGGCAGACTGCAGCTAATATAAGGCTAGCTACTAAGATAAGGAAGAAGGACCCGAGGGTCTTCATGGACGGTATTTACGTGGTGAGGTGAGATGGAGGAAGATATGAAGGAGATTCTCAAGAAACTCAAGAAGAAGAAACCGAGGTTCCTCAATCTAGCATTATATTGGAAATTAGGAGCTACTAAGAGCTGGAGGAGGCCTAGAGGAATAGACAATAAACAGAGGTTGAAGTTGAAGAGCAGGCCCAAGCAACCTAACATAGGTTACAAGAACCCTGATGAGATAAGGGGGCTCCATCCTTCCGGCAGGAGGGTAGCTATAGTCCATAACTTAGATGAACTGAGGAAATTATCGAGTGAGAGGGAGAGCGTGGTAGTTTACATAGCCCATACAGTGGGGGAGAGGAAGAGGAGCATCATCAGAGAGGAGGCATCGAAGTTGGGTTTGAAACTAGCTAATTGAGGGGGATGCCCATGGATCTAGAGTATCAGAGGAAGCTCGCTGCCAAGGTAGCGGGAGTTGGGTTGGATAGAGTCAGGATAAATCCAGAGAAGATAGATCTGGTCTCTGAAGCTGTGACTAGAGCTGATATAAGGAGATTGATAAAATCGGGGGCTATAGAGATACTGCAGAAGAGAGGCGTTAGTAGAGCGAGGAAGAAGCCCAGGAGGAAGGGACCCGGTAGCAGGAAGGGTGGCAAGTACTCAAGGCTCCCGAGGAAGAGGAGATGGGTTAGGAAGATAAGGGCATTGAGGAGGGAACTGAGGAGGATGAAAGAACAGGGATTGATAAGCAATAAGGAATACAGGGAGCTTTATGATAAGCTAGCGAGTTTCAACAGCGTCTCACAGCTCAGGGCTCATGTAACTAGGGGGTGAGCTCTTTGGCTAGATCCGGTAGATATAAAGTGAAGTTCAGAAGGAGGAGGGAGGGAAAGACAGATTATGTGAAGAGATTAGCCCTTCTAAAGAGCAGGAAGCCGAGGGTCGTCGTGAGGAGGACGAATAGGTATATAATAGTGCAGTTCGTCAAGTTCAGAGAGGGAGGTGATGAAGTGATAGCTTACGCTTTCTCTAAGGAATTGGAGAAGTATGGATGGCCATATGGAGGAAAGAACCTCCCAGCAGCATATTTGACTGGATATCTAGCAGCTATGAGGGCCAAGAAGGCCGGTATCGTGGAAGCTGTCTTAGATATAGGTAGGTTCTCATCGACGAAGGGATCGAGGCTCTACGCAGCCTTGAAGGGAGTGCTGGATGCTGGTATAAACGTGCCTCACTCACCCGAGATCCTACCGGATGAGGGCAGGATAAGAGGGGAGCATATAGTCTCATTCGCGGAGAAATTAGAGGAAGAAGGGGCCCTAGAGAGACAATTCTCAGATTACCTCAGGAGGGGGGCGGATCCCAAGGGCATACCCGAGGCTTTTGAGAGTGTCTTAGGGAGGATAGCGGCGTTAAGTAACGATTAAAATTGGGATGGTGGAGGTGATCTAGATGCATGAAGAGTTTGAGATAGAGAGGGAGTGGGTGCCGAGGACTTGGGTGGGTCGCTTAGTAGCTGAGGGTAAGATAAAGAGCCTCGAGGAGATACTGAGGAGAGGCATACCGATTCAGGAGCCTGAGATAGTCGATATACTCGTCCCAGGGATCAAGGAGGAAGTAGTAGAGGTCATAAGAGTTCAGAGGCAGACTGACGCTGGTGAGTTAACTCAACTGAGGGTAGTTGCTGCTGTGGGCGACGGGATGAATTACGTGGGCGTGGGCAAGGGCAAGGGGAAGGAGTTCAATATAGCTTTAGCTGATGCAGTGAGGAACGCTAAGCTCAACTTGATCAAAGTTAGGAAGGGGTGCGGTTCTTGGGAGTGCGGTTGCGGGAGGCCTCACTCAATAGCCGCTACTGTGACCGGCTCATCTGGGTCCGTGAGAGTGACCCTCTTCCCAGCCCCTAGGAAGCTGGGGATAGTCGGGAATGAGACAGCTAAGATAGTCCTCGGGCTAGGGGGACTTCAGGATGTCAGAGTATTCTCCAGAGGTCATACTAGGAATAGGATGAACTACGCTTTCGCATTGCATGATGCTCTACGCAAATTATTGACTATGAACCTCCCCCAGGACTGGAGGGGCTGACTATCTCTTTTTTAAACTGAGGGACTGATTCCAGTGGAGCGCGCCCGTTAGGCGCGGGGCGCACGATGGCGGGCGCGCCCGGAGGTGGTCGGTCTGGAGGAGGTACCTCTGATAGCAGTAGTCAGGATAAGGGGTAGAGTTGACGTGAGACCTGAGATAAAGAGAACTCTGGAGATGCTGCACTTACGTAGGAAGTTCTGGGCGACTTTAGTCCCTCTAACGGATTCCTACAGAGGCATGCTCCATAAAGTGAAGGACTACTCTACTTACGGTGAGATAGACAAGCCCACTCTCTTAACGCTCCTCAAGGAGAGGGGCGAGCTCAAGATGGGTGGGAGCTTGAGCGATGAGTGGCTCTCTAGTAACACAGACTTCTCGAGTATAGAAGAGCTAGCAGAAGCTCTTCTCAGCAAGAGAGTGTACTTACATAAGCTAGGATGGATGAAACCATATTTCAGGCTCCATCCACCTAAGGGAGGCTTCAAGAGGACGACTAAGAGGGCTTGGAGCGATGGAGGGGAGCTAGGATATAGAGGGAAGGAGATAAATACGCTTATCAGGAGGATGATATGATGAGCATACCCAGGAGGAGGAAGAGATCGAGGAAGATGAGGGGCTCGAGGCTCCATGGATACGGATTGCAGAGGCAACATAGGAGGAGCGGGAGGAGAGGAGGCTTCGGTATGGCCGGGACGAAGAAGCACTTATGGACTTGGGTCACAGCGTATGAACCTGATTACTTCGGGAGGGGGAGGAGGGGGTTCAAGAGGCCTAGAGCTGTCAGGAGGGAGATCAGGAGTATAAACTTAGCTGATCTAGATAAGATGCTCCCAGATCTCCTCAGCTCCGGATTAGCTAGGGAACTCGAGGACGGGAGGATAGAGCTCGATCTCGGGGAGATCGGTTACAATAAACTGCTCGGGAGAGGGGAAGTGAGCAAACCCCTGTTAGTTAAAGTTGAGAAAGCATCTAAGAACGCTGTGAGCAAGCTAGAGAGTATAGGTGGCGGGGTCATATTAGTGGAGGGGGGTTCGGATGAGCTTAGTTAGGCAGATAATCTCTAAGATGAATAAGGGAATACCAGAGGTAGAGAGACCAGAGAGAGCGCCGACTCTAAAGGAGAAACTCGCTTGGACGGCTCTCGCTCTCATAGTGTATTACTTCTTAACGCAAGTACCTATCTACGGTGCGCCTAGGGGGGGCCTCGACTACCTCGCTCAGATAAGGGTGATATTCGCTGGCGCTCAAGGTAGCATAGTTGAGCTTGGGATAGGCCCTATAGTCACAGCTGGCATAGTTTTAGAGCTCCTAGTGGGTAGTAAGATCGTCAAACTAGATCTGACAGATCCTGATGATAGGAAGTTCTTCCAGGAGGCTCAGAGGGTTGCGGCTATATTCTTCATATTATTTGAGGTATCGGCTTACACTCTAGGGGGGAGGTTCGGCAATCTCACGACTCAACAAGCGTTGATAGTGATAGCTCAATTATCGCTGGGCTCGTTTCTCCTCATGATGTTAGACGATTTAGTGGCGAAGTGGGGGATAGGGAGCGGTATAAGTCTCTTCATATTAGCGGGGGTCGCTCAAGAAGCGATATGGTCTATGTTCTCACCTAAGATAGAGCCTACTACAAAGAGGTATGTGGGCGTTATACCGGCCTTAATAACCGAGGGCGTTGGAGCGATATACAGGGGCTCCCTCCCTGGGCTAGTCGGCTTGATATCGACATTCGTAGTCTTCATAGCAGTCATATGGGCTTACGAAGTTAGGGTGAATATCTCTATAGCCCACTCTCTCTACGGCGGCTTGAGGACTAGGTACCCGATAAGGCTCCTTTACGTGAGCAACGTCCCCATAATATTCGCCTCAGCGCTCTTAGGGGATATAGATATATTGGCTAAGATAGCTTGGTCCAGGTTGGGCTCCGAGACTAGCGGATGGGCTAAGTACCTAGTGGACTTCTTGGGGAGGTACGAAGCGGATCCCGTCAGCGGGAGCGTAGTCCCAGTACAGGGATTAGCTTATTACTTAGCTACGCCTCACGGACCCTCTGTCTTCGTCCAGGATCCCATAAGGGCTATAGTGTATATATTGGTTCTAGTAGCTTCGTGCGTGGCTTTCGCTAAGATATGGGTTATGACAGCCGGTATGGATCCGAGGACTGTGAGCGAGCAGCTCGTCAGGCAGGGGATAGTCGTACCGGGGAGGAGGGCTTCAGCGAAAGTAGTAGCTAAGACTATAGAGAAGTACATAGAGGCAGTTACTTACCTCGGGGGGATAATGGTGGGCTTACTCGCGGCAGTGGCTAACTTCACAGGGGCCTTCGGTACTGGGAGCGGTATACTCCTCGCGGTGACTATAATAGCCGGGCTTTACGAGAGGCTAGCTCAGGAGCGTACACTGGAGATGTACCCGAGGCTCAAGAGGTTCATAAGGTGAAGGTGATCTCATGGATCTGAATTTTATCCTCTTCCCGCCGGGTTCAATAATATTCCTCACATTTTTAGCATTAGTCATAAGCCTTGGGGTTAATCTGATAAATAAGAGGACGGTAAATTATGAGAGGATGAGAGAGCTTCAGAAAATAGTGAAGGAATATACAGATCTCCAGAGGGAATTGATGAAGAATCCGAACGATAAGAGATTGAAGAAGAAGTTGGATAAGATGAAACCGCAATTCGATGCCGCTAGAGCTGAGATGAGCAGGATGAGCATGAGACCATTCATCTACACGACTATACCAATAATAGTAATCTTCTGGCTCCTAGGGAATTTCTACGCTGATATACCAGTGATAAATCTACCATTCCCGCTCCCCTGGATCTTGGATTACTTCCATAGTAATGCGGGTCTCTCGAATCAGACACTGGGTTACGTCGGTTATTACGTGTTAGCATCATTCCTATTCTCAGCGATATTCCAAAGACTTCTAGGGATAACACCTTCTGACTAAATATTTAACACAATTTCTCAATATAGTGAAAATATTTTGGAGGGTAGGGTACCTCGAGTCCCATAATACTTAAAAACTGAGAAAATATCCTTCCAGCGCCGCGGGGGTAATCGATGATCAGGAGCTTGAACAAGAGGGGAACTAGGAGGAGGTTGAAGAAAGTAAGAGTGGCTGTGAGGACGCCCGGAGGGAGGCTCGTCTATCACTACAAGCATAAGAAACACTCATATGCCGTATGCAAATGTGGTGCTAGGCTAAATGCTACACCAACTGGTCCGAGGTCTGTGATAGCTAAGCTCCCCCTCAGTCAGAGGAGGCCCAACAGACCTTACGGAGGTAACCTCTGTCCCAAGTGCATGAGGAAGCTAATGATAACCTCTGCGGTCTCGGAGGGCTTGGCCCTCCTCGCGTCCTGAGGGACGCGTCACCCACTCGCGAGAGGGGTGTTATTATGGGTGTTATCGAAGTAGGTAGGGTCTGTAGGAAGGTAGCTGGTAGGGAAGCCGGGAGGTTATGTGTAGTAGTCAGGATAATTGATAAGAACTTCGTTGAGGCGACAGGGCCGAAGGAACTGACGGGAGTCAGGAGGAGGAGGGTGAACGTGAAGCACTTAGTACCCCTCCCAGTGAAGCTCGATATACGCGAGGGGGCGAAGGATGAGGAAGTGATCGAGGCATTGAAGAGAACGGATCTATATGAGAAGCTAATCCAGAAGGCTAGGGTATCTAGTTGATCGATGAAGTAGAGGAGATAGCTGTTAAGAGCGCTTATGAACCCGGCCCCTATGGATATAGACCTCAAGAGAGGCCTATATTTCTTTACTTAGATCACGGGATCATAATATTGGATAAACCGAGGGGCCCCTCATCTCACGAAGTCACTGAGAGGGTGAAGAAGATATTAGAGTACCCCGGGAAGGTCGGGCACTGTGGGACGCTCGACCCCAAGGTATCAGGGGTCCTCCCGATAGTTTTAGGGAATGCAACGAAGTTGAGTAGGTTCATCGCGGGGTACGATAAGGAGTACGTAGGTACGCTCTACTTACACGGTGAGGTCTCGATAGATGAGTTAAAGGGAGCCCTTAACAAATTCACAGGGCCGATATTCCAGAGGCCGCCGGTTAAGTCAGCTGTTAAGAGGTCGCTCAGAGTGAGGAGAGTTTACTCCATCGAGTTACTGAGGAGCGAGGGCAGGTTCCATACTTTGAGAGTCAGGGTGGAATCGGGGACGTACATAAGGAAGCTTTTCTTCGATATAGGAGAATTCTTAGGAGTTGGGGGGAGTATGAGGGATCTCAGGAGGGTAAGGAGTGGTATCTTCACGGAGAAGGATTGTGTAACCCTGGAGGACCTCAAGGATGCTTACGATAGTTGGAAGGAATACGGAGATGAGAGTAAGATAAGGAGAGTCGTCCTACCCCTAGAGGAAGCTGTGAGACACCTCCCTAAGATATACGTGAAGGACAGTGCTGTAGCTTCACTAACTCATGGGGCATCCCTCAAAGTGAAGGGGATATGCTCCTTATCTAAGGGGATAAGGAAGGGCTCTATCGTAGCTCTAATGACCCTGAAGGGTGAGTTAATAGCGATAGGGAGGGCGATGATGGATTTCGATGAGATGATTTCAGCCGATAGCGGGGTAGCTGCTAGTATTGAGAGAGTCATAATGCCGAGGGATCTCTATCCGCCTATGTGGAAGAGCTCCGGGTGATCCCCCCTCTACTGTCTCAATGTTTTAATATGTGTCGCTGTTATATTGATCATGGGCCGGGGTGCCCTAGCCCGGAAGGGGGCTGGCCTGGAGAGCCAGTGGCCCATTGGGCCGCGTGGGTTCAAATCCCACCCCCGGCGCCACTCGAACTATTACTTTGAGATTTTACGAGGGAGCTCGTGATAAGGAGCCTTAAGTCACGCGAGATAATAGATAGTGACTCGCAAAGGGCCTTCGGGGTGAACGGACGGAGCCCCCACATCCATCCGGTACCTGCGGAGCAAGTTCTACGCTTCAACATCCTGCGCCCATTCGGGCTCAGCCTTTTCCCAAATACCGGGCGCAGGCTAGAAGTCACTCCAGCTTCGACATATTCCATCAATGGGAGCTTATGCTAGATTGATGAACTTTACGCTAGAGAGAAACAGTTCCAAAGCCCCTAGATGGCGAGAGTCCGCGTACGAAACATTAAAATTGGGTGGTATGATATACCCCGAAAAGGGGTGAGTAGTTGTCGGGAGTTGAGCTGAGGAGAGTAGTGAGGTTACTGAACACGACGTTAGATGGTACTAAGCCCGCTGTAGTCGCGTTAACAGGCGTAAAAGGGATAAGCCATACTTTAGCTCTAGCTATACTGAGAAAAGCTGGCGTATCTCCAAACAAGCTCCTAGGGGAACTCACTGAGGAGGAATACGCTAAGATAGAGGACGTCGTAAATGACCCGCATAAATACGGGATCCCGTGGTGGTTGATGAACAGGCAGAAGGATTACAGGACTAATGAATCCAAGATACTCATAGGGGACGATGTGAATTGGTACGTGACGCAGGATATCAACTTAATGAAGAAGATAGGTAGCTGGAAGGGGATAAGGCATGAGTTAGGTCTCAAGGTTAGGGGACAGAGGACGAAGACTACTGGGAGGAAGGGGAGGACTGTCGGTTATCAGAGGAAGAAATGAGGTGATAGTATGGGGGATATAAAGAAGCATAGGAAGAAATACGAGAGGCCTTACAAACCCTGGGATAGGAGAGTCCTTGAGGAGACGAATAGGCTAGCTGGTTACTATGGTCTGAGAAACAAGAGGGAGCTCTGGAGGATGAGCTTTCTAGCGAAGAAATATAGGAGGATAGCTAGGCAGCTCTTAGCCGCTCCTAAGAGCGAGAGCTGGAAGGTCGAACCCATAATAAAGAAACTGCAAGATCTCGGGATCCTCGGTAAGGACGCGACATTGGATGATCTACTAGATTTGAGTGTAGAGCAGTTCTTGGAGAGGAGGTTGCAGACGATCGTTTGGAGGAAGGGGTTCGCTAAGAGCCCATATATGGCTAGGCAGCTCATAACTCATGGCCATATAAGGGTTAACGGAAGGAGGATAAGGCAGCCAGGTTACTTAGTCAAGTTAGAGGAGGAAGATAAGATAGAGTGCCTCCATCCCTCGTGCTTGGAGGTTGAGAAGGAGGTGAGATGATGTCGGCTGAGAGGAAGGGTAAGGTGGGAGTGGCCCACATATACTCATCGTTCAACGATACTATAGTCCACATAACTGATATAACGGGGGCTGAGACTATAGCCAGGTACTCCGGTGGTATGTTCGTGGACGCAGATAGGCTAGAGGGCTCCCCTTATGCAGCTCTGAAAGCAGCTATGGCTGCAGCTAAAGAAGCTCAGAGAAAGGGGATAACTCATCTGATAGTCAAGGTGAGGGCACCTGGGGGTATAAAGAGCAGGATCCCGGGTCCAGGCGCGACGGCAGCTATAAGGGGCTTATCTAGATCTCAACTCACGATAATAAGGGTCGAGGACGTGACCCCCATACCTCACGATGGCTGCAGGAGGCCTCACGGTAGGAGGGGAAGGAGGGTCTGAGCGGAATTTCGCATCACGTTTTCAACTCCGGATGGGAAATTTATTAAGCCTCGATTACAGTATTATGAGGGATGCCCCCCTTGAGTGTCAGTAGTCAGCTAATAGAGTTCTACAGGGGAGCTGGTGACATAAAGTTAAGAGGGGGGCTCGATGAGAGATCTTTCGTAATAGAGGTATCCGGGAGGAAGGAGATAAGGATCCTAGTCTCTATCCTCGACCCCTCTTATGAGAGCGTGCAGGAGTTCGTTGAATCACTCATAGATTCCTACAGGAGGGCGGGGATAGGGTTCGATAGGCTCGACTTATGGGTCCCTAAGAACCTCTATGCTATTGCTAATAGGGAAGTTGAAGAGGGGAGAGCTAAGGGAGATAGTTGGGCCTCGAAGGTAACTGTTAGATCTCTAGATAGGTCATTCGCCCTGGATCTCGAGATGAAATCCGCGAGTAAGGAAGAGGAGGATCTCAAAGTTCCGAGAAGGTCGCAAGCATTGAGATCGGATAGGGTAGTACAAGATGTCGATATGAGGAAGTTAGTCCATGAGATCGGGAAGGGACTGGCTGAAGAGATCTCCAAGAATCTAGAGGTCTTCATAAAGGAAATCCTGTCCTCGGACATCAAGAAGGAAGATCCGGAGTTGAGGAATAGGATACATGAACTAGAGAGGAGAATAGAGCTCTTGGAATCCTTCATCAAGATACTGGGAAGCTATGGCACTGTCCCCTCCCTCCCCAAGCTCAGCGTCCAAGATCTCAGGGAGCCCCTCGTAGAGAGCTCACCTAAACAAAAGCCTAAGGTAGAGAGAGTGGAGGAGCCCATTATCCCGAAGGTAGAGGGGAGTCCACCTGATGTCAGATTAGAAGCGAGCTCTACAGAGGACGTGCTCTCGGAGATATTTAATAATCCATGGGTGAGCATCCTGAGGAGGAAAGGTGAGGAGCTTGAAAGTGAGAGTGATTGAGTTATCTGATCAAAGGACTCTCCTGGTCCTAGAGGGGGTCTCTCCATCGTTCGCGAACTCGATAAGGAGGGCAATAATAGCAGAAGTCCCGACTTTCGCGATAGACGAAGTCATATTCTTTGAGAACACCACGCCCTTCTTCGATGAATATATAGCGCATAGGTTAGCGATGATACCGCTCAAGACGAGCTTAGATGTAGTGAGGGTCGATCCGAATAGGACTGTAGTGTTAGAATTGTCGAAGAAGGCGAAGGATCCGATAGAGATAGTCTATTCAGGGGAGCTCAAGTCCTCGGATCCCCTCATATATCCGGCTAACGATAAGATACCGATAATAAAGATGAGGAAAGGGCAGAAATTGAGGTTCCAGGCTATAGCTAGGATCGGCAGAGGGAAGGATCATTCCAAGTGGTCGCCGGCTGCAGCAGTCGGTTATAGTTACATGCCAATTTACGAACTGAAGGATCCAGTAGATTGTGATCTGAGCCAGTGCTCTGGCTGCATCGAGTTGGATGGTGGAATTTCGAGAGTAGAATACCCAGTCCTCTGCGAGGGATGTTTGGAGGCTCTGGAGAGGTGCAGGGTCAGGAACCCGGATAAGATAGTCAGGAGGTGGGATGAATCCAGGATCATAATAAGCTATGAATCCACTGGTTCTCTGAGACCGGAGGAGATATTCAGTGAGGCATTGAATCAACTTAAGGGGAAGCTCGGGGAGCTGCTCAGTAAGATATAGATAACGTTTTTAATCTGTTGATGCATATAGGCTCGAGCGGGGGTAGCCAAGCCAGGTCCAAGGCGCCCGCTTGAGGGGCGGGTGGGCGTCAGGCCCGCGTGGGTTCAAATCCCACCCCCCGCACTAAAAAAAGAAAAAGAGAGATTATTCTCCTTTAATCAGCGTTTCATATATGAAGTAGCCTATCGCTGCGAGCAATATCGCTACCCCGAGAGCTGTTATTGAGAGCAGTGTGGGGTCGTTGGCCAGTGGACTAACGTTCTCCAGGTATAGAGCTCTCCCCAGCACTGTCCTCCATGGTTCAGGTATCTTATCAGCTACTATCGGTAGATTAGCTAGGAAGTACGGGTACTGACTGAACATATTCAGGTACTCTCCAGTCAATATCGTGAGAGCTGCCGATGTCGTTGCGAGAGCTGAGAGCTTGAAGTTAACGTTACCGAACATTAGTCTCAGTATAGCGTATATCTGGACAGCTATGAGTATTATCTTGATCAGGAAGAGCCAGCTCATGTCGACTGTCTCAGCTCCGCCTAATCCCCATCCGAAGGATCTGAAGATATTGTTGAACTTCATCGGCGTCGATATCAATGACATGGAGTACCATGGGCCCAGTATCAGCATTATGAAAGTCCCTATTACAGCTATCCTCAATGAAGTAGAGTAAATCTGGGAGCTCTCCTCACTCCTCTCCCTAGCTATTCGATAAGCTGACAGGGCTGAGATGAAGAGGGAGCCGAACGTTATGGCGCCGAAGATACTCTTGAGGTAGAGGGGCGCGAAAGTCGGGTTGGTTAGGGCCTCGAAAGCATCTATATAGGGCTTTCCATCTATTTTAAGTCCAGCTGGCGTGTTCAGGAAGGCGAAAACCAGCCTGAAGCCCAGGGGTATTGTGTATGCTGTGATAGCTAATAGGATCCCGGAGGAGAGGTGAGCCCATCTCGGGAAGGAGTCCCAACCGTAGTAGTAGAGCACTATAGCTAGGAAGTGGACCAGTATTGAGAGTATCGCTATCCCGAATGGGAGCAGTGTTATGTTTCCAGCGATCCCTATGAACTCCGGATAGAAGCTGAGCAGGAATACTGTGAAGGCAGTCCCCATGACTCCAGCTATCGCATATATAGCTGCATATATCCTGAAGATCCCCTTAGCTATTCCATCCAACCTCTCGTTCCTCGTTAGATCGGCCTTCCTCTTCAGCAGTGGTATTATCGTAGAGAGAGCTATCCCCAGATTAACGGCCACTATATGTATGCCGAAAACGAGAGCTATGAAGTAGACCTGCGGGATCATGATCACACCTCCCTAACTGATGGAACGTAAAGGAGCTTCCAAACGGCTAATATCAGAGCTAGAGCCACGGAAATCACTATTAAAGCTATTAAGCCATAAGATAGTGGATCTCCCGGGTTAGCTGTGTGAGCTACATCCACAGTCATTATGCCGTAGATGGACCAGGGCTTCCTCCCCATCTCCCTGACGGCCCATCCTAGGAAACTTATGATCTGGGCCACTATAGGGGTCAGAATGTTTATTTTGAGCAGAGCTTGTGAAAGGCTTCCTCTCATGACTAATATCGCTGAGATCAAAGCATATAGGCCTAAGAGGATGCTTAAGCCAGTCTTGAAGTAGTATAGGTAGTGCAGCATGAGAGGAGGCCTGCAGTCGAGTGCAGCTCCAGCTAGCGTACAATAATCTTGGGGTATCGAATCGTAATCAGGCAGTTTAGCTTCGAAGCTCCCATAAGCTATGAAGCTCATGATCCTCTCGATCCCTAGAGATCTGCTGAAGCTGAATATCTCTTTACTAGTACCTTCCATTGCAGCCAATTTCTCGGGATTGTATGAGGCTATCTCAGTCCCTATGATGTGCCCGAAAACGAGTCCTTGAACAGCTATGAAGATCAAGCCCAAGAAGATCCCCAGCTTCATTCCACTGACATAATAGACTTTCTTCTTATCGCTCCTAGATCTCAGGAGTAGTAGGGAGTAGCCCCCGAATATAGTGAACCCCGTCACTGTAATCGCTGCCCCCAGGGCATGCAATATGCTTCCGGCGTAAACCGGGGAGAGGAAGGTGACCATAGTATATCCAACGCTCTTAACAGTGTTAGTCAGTATTTTATCGACGATATCCTTCACGAGGAGATCCTTAACGCTTCCGAGGGCCTCTTCCTTTATTACGAGTGAGAGTACGCTATCCCCTACTCTGACGTTACTCCAGGACTCACTCGCGAGCTTGGATACTATCTTAGATGGGAGTAGGACAGCGACGCCTTCGTTTCTCTCTCCCAGAACTTCCATGCCGAGAGATAAGAGCTTGTTCACATCCAATACGCTTACTATCTCCTTAGGGACTACTAGGAGGACCTTTGGATATCCCTTATCGTACTTCCATCCGCTCATCGGATCATATGAAGCCTGTATCCCAGTGGGGGCGACCATGTAGCTGTTCACACTCATTATGAGGGCTCCTGAAAGCCAGGCTCCTGTTAAAGCTAGGAATGCTAAGATCAGCCTCCCCCTAACTCCTATCTTCTTCCATCATCCGAACACTAAGAAGTATATGAAGGTTATCTCTATGAGGAAGGCGAAGATCTCAGCGTAGAGGGGGAAGAATATGTATCTACCAGCAGCCTCGAGTAAGTTGGGCCATATTAAAACCAAACCGAACTCGCTCAATGTCCCGCTAGCGGCTCCTACCGCGAATATTATGCCCAATGCCTTCGTCATGGTCCTGGCCATCTCATTCCACTTCTCATCCCTTCTCCTCGCGTAGAGCAGTAGCGAGAGGATTATGAAGAGGGGCAAGCCGAGGACGTACTGCAATATGAGCCAGTGGAGCTCTATCCCTATGATGGACAGTATCCTATCTAGGGGGGCGGGGTAACCTAACCATTGACCAACGAGGTCCAATACATCACCCCCAGAGTTTTAATGTAGTCTATATCCAGATTTTTTTATAAATTTTATGGTTATGATAATTAACTACAGGCTATAGTATGATTTTCAGTAATAATCGTGAGGAATTTCACTACTAATAGAAACAAAAACTTAGAAACACGGGCGTTATTGTGTCAAGAATATTTTAATAACCTCATAGATAGAAACTCATCATTACTGCCATAATTCAGAGCCCGGAAAGATTAAAAGGTGCATTGGAGGATAGTTCTGATGGTTATGCACCTAACGGAGCTCTTGGATAGAGTTGAGATAGGGAGATTCCACTACAAGATACTATTGACCTCCTCCCTAATCTACGGCCTCACTGGAATGGATGTGATGCTTATCGCATCCCTAGTGCGTCCTATAGCTAGGGAATGGGGACTGGATACTATCACAGTGGGCTATCTGTTGAGCGTAGGTTACCTCGGCATGTTCTTAGGCGCTCTGCTATTCGGCAGGTTAGCTGATGTTATAGGTAGGAGGAAAGTCCTAATATCTGTCATAATAATAGAATCAATTTTCACAGCATCCTGCGGATTAGCCCCAGATTTATTAACACTTTATGCACTCAGATTCCTGGCTGGGATAGGGCTGGGCGGGGCATTGCCTCAGCCGGCTGTCTACGTCTCGGAGTACATACCTAAGGGGAAGAGGGGATTATTCCTAGGCCTCGTAGAGACTAGTTGGGTCTACGGGGCAATACTATCCTTACTGATACCATATTTCCTGCTCCCATCTCTAGGGTGGAGATTGACTTTCTCAGTAGCTCTGCTCCCCTTGATAGCTCTTCCCCTCACGTTAGCTTACCTACCCGAGAGCCTCAGGTTCCTAATAGCGAGGGGAAGGGTAGAGGACGTCAATTCCCTGTTACGTAAGATAGGGGTAACCGAATTGGAGGAAGTAAGATTTGACTCTGTTAAGAAGCACAGTTTGAGGGACCTCTTCTCCCCGGAGTACATGAAGAGGACCGTGCTCCTCTTCATCCTCTGGGGAGGGCTCATATACACGTATCACGGGATATTCCTCTGGCTCCCCACGATATACGCGAAGCAGTTCGGATTGGAAGATGTCACATCCATAGGGTGGAGCTTACTAGTCACTCTCTTCCAGATACCCGGTTACTACTCTGCATCGTTCCTCTTAGATAAGATAGGGAGGAAGAAGGTCCTCGCGATATACCTAACGGCTGCTGGACTTGCATCCGCTCTTCTGAGCCTCAGAATTGATCTCATTTGGGTTTTCATCTTCAGCTCTACGATATCCTTCTTCAACTTGGGGGCTTGGGCTGGTCTTTACGCTTATACTCCAGAGCTCTATCCTACTGAGATAAGGGGGACTGGCTCTGGTGCTGCAGCTAGCTTCGGTAGGCTCATGGGAATATTAGCTCCATCGATAACCGGTTATCTATTCGCGACCACCGGTCTCTCGGGTCCCTTCATCGTATTCTCCTTCGTACATATATTCGCGGGCCTATCAGTCATTTTACTCGGCATCGAAACAATGGGAAAATCTTTAGAAGAGCTTGTCTGAAAATTATAAAAATTTTTCAATTTTTTCCATCCGATAGTCATGAGATTGTCCGTAGGTACGCTGGAGGGAGTGAGCTAAATTTATTTAAGGAGGACTCTCTGTTCGAGAGGAGGGTGAAGTTGAAACCGACGGGACCCACTAACATGAGGCTAGTGAGGATGATAAGGAATCTCGAGATAGCATCTAGGGTGAACGATGCGCCTATCTGGAGGGCTGTGGCTGAGAAGTTGAAGAGGCCGACGAGGAGGAGGATAGAGGTCAATCTATGGAAGATAGAGAAATATTCAGATGGTGTGGCTGCTGTAATAGTCCCAGGGAAGGTCTTGGGGGAAGGTGAGATAACTAAACCGGTGATAGTCGCAGCAGCTGGCTTCACAAAGTCAGCTAAGAGGAAGATAGAGGAAGCAGGAGGAAAAGCTATCCTGTTGGATGATTACGTTAAGATAAACCCAAAGGGATCTTACACAAGGATAATCGGGTGATTTGAATGAATTTTGATCTCGTTATAGATGCTGAGAATAAGATCCTCGGCAGGATAGCTTCTTTAGTTGCTAAGGAGCTTTTGAAGGGAAAGAGGGTCGCGATAGTGAATGCGGAGAAGGCAGTAATCTCAGGAAATCCAGCGACGATACTCAAGAAATATCAGACGAGGAGGTCTATCCAGAGCAGAATGAACCCGAAGAAATCTCCAGTGCAACCTAGGACGCCCGATAGGATTGTATGGAAGACCGTGAGGGGGATGCTCCCGATGAAGAAAGCTAAGGGTAGGGAGGCCCTTAGGAGGCTCAGGGTCTTCATAGGGGTCCCGGAGGAGCTCGCAAATGTAGAGAAGGATTCTATAATAAAAGGGGATGTTAAATACACGATAGATTCCCTGAAGCCTAAGGAGAGCAAGCGTTATATTACTGTCCTCACGCTCTCGAAACTGTTAGGTTGGGGCGGGAAATATGTCTCCGAAAGCTAAGGAAGTATACGCTCTAGCGTCAGCTAGGAGGAAGACTGCTAGGGCTATGGCTGTGATAAGGAAGGGATCCGGGAGGCTATACATAAATGGCTTACCCATAGAAGTCTTCGCGCCTAATGAGTTCGTTAGGATGAAGATACTTGAGCCACTGTGGTTAGCGATGGATTACGTCAAGGACTTAGACATATTCGCGAGAGTGAAGGGAGGGGGTTTCATGGCTCAGGCCGACGCCCTGAGGATGGCTATCGGCAGGGCCTTAGTCAACTACACAAAGAGCGATCGCCTGAAGGAGATCTTCAAGGAATACGATAGGACTATATTGAAGGGAGATCCAAGGCAGACAGAACCTAAGAAGTACGGTGGTAGGAGCGCTAGGGCCAGGTTCCAGAAGTCTTATAGGTGAGTCCCCGATAAGAGCTGGGTGATCTCATGTCAGTCACTAGGGGTAGCGCAGGGGATCTGAAGAAGGGTAGTTACGTTATCCTAGATGATGAGCCATGCGAAGTCCTAGAAGTATCGAAATCGAAGCCAGGGAAGCACGGTTCAGCTAAAGTGAGGGTTGAGGCCAGGGGGATATTCGATGGAGCGAGGAGATCGAAGATATTCCCAGCTGATGCCTTAGTAGAGATACCGATCGTCGATAAGAAGACAGCTCAAGTGATAAACGTCTACGGTAATGTAGTGCAACTCATGGATCTAGAGACTTATGAGACCTTCGAGTTACCTCTCCCCGAGGATCCGGAATTGGCCTCTAAGCTGAAGAGCGGGATAGAAGTGGAGTACTGGGAATCGATGGGGAAGAGGAAGATAGTGAGGACGAGGGGTGGCGTGTAGTTAATTGGTTCTAGAGAAGCTGGGGAACTCCCTCAGGAACGCTGTGAGTAGGATAATGGGTAAATCGATCGTAGATGAGGCTGCTGTTAATGAGTTCATTCGGGAGATCCAGAGGTCCCTGATAGAAGCCGATGTCGATGTCAAGCTCGTCTTGGAGATGAGTAAGAGGATTAAGGAGAGGGCCCTGAAGGAGAGCCCACCGCCGGGCTTCACTAGAAGGGACTTAGCTGTAAAGATACTCTACGAGGAGCTCACGAATCTCTTGGGGAGGAAGCCAGCTGAGATACCTATTGAGAGTAAGAAGACGAACGTGATCCTGATGGTGGGGATAGAGGGTTCAGGGAAGACAACTACTGCCGCTAAACTGGCTTTCTGGTTATCGAAGAGATTCGGGAGAGTCGGGATAATCTCTGCTGATGTCGTGAGACCGGCTTCCAAACTTCAGATAGAGCAACTAGTCGGTCCGGATATCCCCGTCTTCTCCAAGGAATCCAGGGATCCCGTGGAGATAATGAGGGAGGGTATAGAGTTCTTCAAGAGGGAGAGATATAACTTCGTGATAATAGATACAGCAGGGAGGCATAAGGACGAGAGGGGCCTGATGGATGAACTAGATTCCTATAAGGAGATAGGGCCCGATCTAGTCATCTTAACGATAGATGGGACGATCGGGCAAGCAGCTTACGCTCAAGCGAGGGCTTTCGCTGAGAGAGTCCCTGTGGGAGGTGTCATAGTGACTAAGCTCGATGGGGCAGCGAAGGGAGGTGGCGCTCTCTCAGCAGTAGCTGCATCAGGGGCTCCGATACTCTTCATAGGTACTGGAGAGAAGATAGAGGATCTCGAGAGGTTCGATCCAGAGAGATTCGTTTCCAGGCTCCTAGGCGGTGGGGATATAATTGAACTCGCTATGAGGATAGAAGAGGCATTCAAGGAGAGCAGGTTGATGGAGAGGATTTCTAGGGGGAAGTTCGACTTAGAGGATTTCAGGGAATACATTCAGCAACTTGGGAAAGCTGGTCCTATGGAGAAGCTCCTGGAGATGATCCCTGGGATCAGTGGGAGGATGCAGTACCTCGATATGAGCTCCGAGGAGATGAGGAAGTGGGTAGCGATAATAAATTCGATGACTCCCGAGGAGAGGAGGGATCCCTCCTTAATAAGAGGATCCAGGATAGAGAGGATAGCTAGAGGAGCTGGAGTCACAGCTAAAGAAGTCAGGAAGTTGTTGAAATCTTATAATCAAGCGAAGAAGTTCATAGAGTCTATATCATCTGAATCCAAAGCTATGCGTCTCTTCAGGAGGATGGGCATAAGTGGATGAGCTCAGGGGGATCGTCCTCTGTGAGTTCTGTGAGGCCAGCATACTGGGTAGACCGATAGGCAGGCTCCTGAATAAGTTGTTGAGTCTGCTGAATTCTGAGAGCCCCTCAGGGGAGAGTTGTGATCTCTGCGGTGGACTCTTGAGTAGAGAGCTCGGGGGGATGCTGAGAAAGGCCTTGAGTAAGCTCGAAGGGGTGGAGATATCGTCATTGAAAGCGGGCGTCTCGCTACCAGATATCTTGATAGAGAGAGAGGACAGGATAAGAGCGAATTACAACCCTCCAGCGATGAGGTCCCTCAAGGTCACTCTGACGAAATTACTAGATTTAGCGTTGAATTCCCTCACTGGCATCAAGATAAGTCAGGATCCAGATGCTATCCTGATATTCGATCTCGAGGGAGGGGATGTCAAGTTAGAATTAGCCCCTGTATTCATCTCCGGTAGGTATAGGAAGCTTCAGAGGGGGATCTCTCAATCGAGGAGGAAGTGTTCTGCGTGCGGGGGTAGGGGATGTGAGGCATGCAATTGGAAGGGCAAGATCCCTCAGGGAAGCGTTGAGGGTATTATAGGAGAGGTTATGAGGGAGTTCTTCTCAGCTGAAGATTACGTCCTTCACGGGGCCGGGAGGGAAGACGTAGACGCTAGAATGTTAGGTGAGGGGAGGCCGTTCGTGATGGAGTTAGTGAGCCCTAGGAAGAGGAACGCGGATCTGAGGGAGCTGGAATCTGAGATAAATAAGAGAGCAGCTGGCCTAATTGAAGTTAGAAATTTGGAATTTTCCTCGAGAGAGAGAATAAGAATATTAAAGGAAAAATCACCGAACGTTAAAAAATTATATAGAGCTTTAGTAGAAGTAGAGGGGGGAATTAGTGACGAGGAGCTCCTGCTCTTGAAGAGGCTAGAGGGGGCTCTGGTAAAGCAGAGGACACCTAAGAGAGTTCTCTGGAGGAGGTCCGATATAACTAGATTGAAGAGGGTATACGAGGTGAATTTCAAGAGGATAGATGACAAAAAATTTGAGTTATTTGTCCTATGCGATGGTGGACTTTACGTTAAGGAACTCATCAGTGGGGATGATGGAAGGACTAGTCCCAGTGTGACCGAGATCCTGGGGAAAAAATCTTTTTGTAGTGAACTAGATGTACTCGAGGTGATGGTTGAGTAAAGTGGTGAGGGTGCATGGGTAGGAGATCAGCTGGGTTCCTCCATAAGTCGAGGGACTTCCTATCGAAGAGCCCGCGTGAGAGGGGCAGGCCATCCCCTGCGAAGTTCCTCAAGGAATTCGAAGTGGGCGATAAAGTAGTAATAGATGTGGAACCATCGATCAGAAGGGGGATGCCTCACAGGAGATATCAGGGAAAGGTGGGTGTCGTGACTGGTAAGAGAGGAGAAGCTTATCTCGTGGACGTCAAGATAGGTGGTAAGACGAAGCACTTGATAGTCCTCCCCGTCCACCTCAAGAAGCACGCAGGATGAGGATTATGGATTCGAATGAGAGAGGACCTCATAATAAGAGAGCTCTCACGTTAGCTGAAGTCAAGGCTTTAGTGTTCGATAGATGGTCCTCAGCAGTTGAATCCTTGACTCTAGATCAGAGGAGGCTCCTCATATACTTATCGAAGTTCACTAAAGTATCCGATCCTAAGAGAGCTAGGGAAGCTGTGGAGGAACTCATGAATAAGTTCAAACTGAAGGAAGAACACGCTGTTATGTTAGTAAACGTCCTCCCTGAGGACGAGGAAGAGCTGAGGGCATACCTCTTCAAGGATTATCCATTGCTCAGCCAACAGGACTATAAGGAAATGCTTAATTTATTGAAGTCCCTCAGAGGATAAAAGAATAATCGGTGTCTCAAAATGTGGAGGCTTGCGCAAGGCAGGAGGAGACCTCACGATAGCTGGGCTTACGTCCTATATGTGGATGAGGCTAAGAGGAGGGTCCAGTTAGTCGGAGATAGGTATTTCATACTCATGGAATTTGTCCTTAGGCCCAACGTCAATGTCAATGTAATGGATAAGATATACGTAGGTAAGGGGGCTAGGAAGGAGGTCAGTAAGTTCGTGAGATACCTCACGTATGAGGAACTCCCCCCGACAGCTAAGATGATCCTGGAATCCGTTATCTCAAGGATAGTGAGAGAGGGGGAACAATTCTTCATCAATTTGTTCAATGAAAGCGTTCCCGTGACTACTAGGCTACATCAACTCGAGCTACTACCTGGGATAGGTAAAAAGACTCTCTTAAAGATACTCGAGGAGAGAGCGAAGAAGCCCTTCTCTAGTTTCTCAGATCTCGCTGAGAGAGCTGGTATAAAGGACCCCGCGGAGCTTATAGTGAGGAGAGTGATGGATGAGATGATGGGTAAGGATAAATATTATATACTTGTGGCACCCAAGGAAATATTAGAAATTGAGGAAGAGGAAATTAGATAACTTTTGTCCCTATTTCTCCATTAATTGCTCTAATTAAATCTCCGGTTTCCCTGTAACCTGAGATCCTCACTTCGATCCCCCTCTCAGCTAGTTTAATAGCGGATTCGAGCTTTCCCCTCATAGATCCAGTCGCATCTAAGGAGGGGAAGCTCATGCCCTCGAGTGAGCTCCTATTAATAACGGGAATCACTTTCCCAGTTTCGTCGAGGACTCCGGGTTCATCTATGAGGTATATCACTTTCTCGAACCCTAGGTCCAAGTGGAGGGGTATCTCATCGGCAGAGAGTATGTATACCCCCCTCTCATCGTCTGGTATCAGGTCGCCGTGAGTTAATGGTATGAATCCTACTTTAATGAGTTCCCTCAATGAAGAGGTCTCGCAGAGTACCTTCCCACGGTACCTCCTCATAATCGATCTGGGTGGGAAAGGGGCTACAGGTATTCCCTCCTCCATCATTATGCTCGCGACCCTCACGTTGAGCTCGCTCACTCCTATCATCGTCTCCGAGGCCCCTATCCTATTCCGATCCCCCATCCCCAAATGTAGACCGCTCCTCAGAGCGGGCTCATGTCCATACTGCCCAGCCCCATGAGCTAGAAATATCTTGAAGTCATTCATTATGCTCTTAATTTCATTAGAAATTCTCCTGAGGACATCTAACCTTATCTCCCTTCTCCCCTCCTTCTTGAGTGTTATCAGGGAGCCCCCGAGTTTTACGTAAAGCATACCTCGATCTGAAGTTATCATTTATAACGGTTGATCGGAACTTAGTGAGATGAGTGATTCAATATACGTGCTGAGTTCAGACGTGCTGATGAGATCTCTAGCGAGATATGAGCCGGGATACTCTATGATAAAGGGATCTAAGCTCATAATACCGGAAGAAGTACTCTCTAAGATAGAGGAAGATGCTCTAAGAGGAGATAGGTTCAGTGTGGGCGCTTTAGGGGAGATAATATGGCTTCAAGAACTCGCGAGGGAGGGTTACATAGAGGAAGTGAAGGTCGAGGGTCATAGGGGGAAGGGGATAGACGCTCTACAGGAACTAGCTAAGAAGTTCTCAGCGAAGGTCCTCACAGGGGACAGGATAACCACCCTATCCCTACTAGCTAGGGGAGTGGATGTCCATTACATAGGCCCTAGGATGGATGGACTGAGGATATATGACTACTTCGACGAGGAGACGATGAGCGTCCATCTGAAAGAAGGAGCCCCACCTATGGCGAAGAAAGGACGTCCAGGGAACTTCAGATTAGTTAAGCTCTCGGATAAGAAACTGGAGGAATTCGAAGTGAGGACGATAGCTTACGAAATACTGGAGAGAGCGAAGACGGGGATAGACGCGTTCATAGAGGTGATGTACGACGATGCTTACATAGTGCAACTCGGGGATCTCAGGGTATTGGCGGCCTTCCCCCCATTCTCAGATGGTATCGAGATAACTGCTGTCAGACCCCTCGTCAAGGTCACTTTAGATGATTACAACTTGAGCGATAAGCTGAAGAGGAGGTTGAGTGAGAGAGCTGAAGGTATCTTGATAGCTGGACCTCCGGGCGCTGGAAAGACGACTTTCGCGAGCGCATTAGCGGAGTTCTATAGGGAGAAGGGGAGGATAGTGAAGACACTCGAGTCACCCAGGGACCTACAAGTAGGGCCCGAGATAACTCAATACGGGAAGCTAGCTGGTTCCTTCGAGAACACAGCAGATCTCCTCCTCTTAGTCAGGCCGGATTACGTGATATTCGATGAGATGAGGAAGACTCAAGACTTCAAGATATTCGTGGATATGAGGCTAGCTGGTGTAGGGATGGTTGGTGTCGTTCACTGCGGCTTCCCGATAGAGGCGATACAGAGGTTCATAGATAGAGTGGACTTAGGAGTCCTTCCTCACGTAGTCGATACTGTCATATTCATAAAGGACGGGAGGATCGAGAAAGTATACTCCCTGAAGATAACGGTGAAGATGCCGACGGGGATGAGGGATGTAGCTCTAGCGAGGCCAGTGGTCTTAGTTAAGGACTTCGAGACGGATACAGTAGAGTACGAGATTTACACATTTGGGGAGGAGGTAATAGTGATGCCTATCTCAATTAAAGAGCCCTTAGTAGAGGGAGCCCCTAAGTTCAGGTTGAAGAGGAGGAAGCACACGATAATACTGGACTTAGGTCCGGCTATGTCAGATACCGAAGTGACTATCTACTCGGGTGAGAGGGAAGTGGTCACATTAGTCACAGATTCGAGGGGGAGGATAACGCTTGCGAAGAGCAGCCCTCTTGGAAGGAAGATCCTAGAAGCTATAAAGAACGAGAATTTGAGGGTAGTCCCAGGGGAGAGGAGCGAGGAGTACGAATTCCCATCAGAGTGAATTATTCCCCGCGGACCTCCTCACTCTACCCTCAAAATCCACTTCAATGAGGAAGTCGAGTGAAGATTCCGGTACTAAAGACTTCCAAGAACTATCTCCCTTCAATATGAGCTCCCTTATCTTAGTGGCTTCATAAATCTCCCTCTTGAAGAAGGGGACGTTCTCTACATGCAATCCAACTTCCTTAAGGCACCTCACTGTCTCAGGATCATTAGAGAAAGCGATATCTACTCTGGGAACTCTATCCAAGACTATAAGTCCCCAATTCTCCTCGGGGGATTGAGTATCTGGTATGCAGGATATGAATATCCTCTCCATTGGGAAGCCCTCCCTCCTCAACGTCCTCACTATGAGCTCCATCCTCTCCCCAGCTGAGAGGGGGTTCCTCGGCTGGCAGCAGAATTGAGAGCTCCCTATACCTATCACTAACTCCTCAGCTCTAGATAGAGCGTACCTGAACAAGTAGAGATGACCGTGATGGAGGGGTTGAAACCTCCCTATGACGAGGGCTCTCCTGATCATCCCTAACACCCGGGGTCAGCAGCACCTGAGAGGTCATCTCGCATCTATGGAGTAACTCCTCCTCATCCCCCACTGAGATTTAAGTACAACTTTTTAATCTTCACTTCTCTCACTACCGAGGCCCAGGATCTCGGTTATCATATTCTCGACTTCCTCATCGCTCATCTCGACCTCAAGGAGTTGGTACTTTGAATAACCTTCCTTCCTCCTCTCTAACTCCCTCCCCTCTAGCACTATCGCTCTCCTGGATGGGTGCATCTCTACCTCTACGAAAGCCCTGACGATGTTCTCAACAGTCGCCTCATGAAGTACTATTATCCCATCAAAGAGCTCCATAACTACCCTTTTGTGGACGTGCCCCCTAGGGACCCCTATGATCACCCTCCTCAAGTCCCTATTCCTGATGAAGAGTGCGAACTTTGAGGTCAGGATATTCACTGCCTCTCTAGCAGCTCCTGAGAGAGGTAGTTCAGTGGCCTTACTGAGCTCGACCCACCTCACTTCCTTAGCTCCCCTCCCGGGCCTCAGTTTCCCTGAGACCGGCTTGCAGAGGTAAGTTATGCGTATCCTATGCTCTGCATCCGCTTCATCGCTCACATCGATAGCTCTAATGACTTCGGCATGGACGCCAGTGGAATCCGATATAATCCCCCTTAAGGAATCCCTGAAACTCCTTCCAGGCTCAACTAAGTCTCCGGGGATAGACCAATCCTTCTTACCCTTCTCCCTTATCAAGAGCAAGCTATCTCCCTTGATGACAGCCCCTCTCAGTTCTACTGTATAGCTTACAGTCATTAACCCCTCACTAAGGATGTGAGGGAGGAGAATAGCTTAAGAGATGCGCCTAATGCAGTAGCGTATTGGGGATCCTCTGGGACGATTAGACTACCACCGAAGAGCTTTATAGGTCTCCTTATTGCCTCAACTATCAGTTCATAACTCGCCAATCCTCCGACGAGGACTATTTTATCTTCCAATCCCGCTGACTTAGCTGCGAAGATTGAGACGACCCCGATCACTTGCCCCACCATATTAACGAGGGCTGCAGCGATGTCCTCCTGCTTAGCGTCATCTACTAACCTCCCGAAGTTTGAGGCAGTGGTGTTGACATCCAACTTCCCCACTGGACCCCCCACTATATCTCCTACCTTGAGATCTAGGTTCTCAGAGTTCCCCTTCGATGCTAGTTCAAGGAGGGATTCTATAGATGATCTACCGAGTAAGAGCTTTCCTAAGCCTAAAAGGGTCCCACCTCCGACACCGGTTCCTCCCAGATGCTTGACATCGTATCCAGAGTTCCTCTCTCTGACTTCAACTATCGCAGTCCCCGTACCAGCGCTTACGACTACGCACTCCCTCATCCTCGCTAAGAAGGCGCCTCCCCTCCCTATAGCTTCTATCTCATCCACTTCGAAGAGAGGGAGGCCGAGGATACGCTTGGGGAGAGATCTCACTCTCCCTCCGCTCGCAGCGATAGCCTCTATATCATCGATATCGAGCCCCCCTTGAGTCAATATCTTCCCTATCGTGCCAGCTGCTGCCGCTAAGGGATCCGAGGAGACGACTAGAGTCTTCAAGCTAACTCCTCCCTCAGATAGCAGGACACCCTTCGTAGTAGTGCCTCCCATATCAAGCCCTATGATGAACATCATCCCACGGCCCTCTTGACAGCATGCACTATGGGAGGGACTAGTATGAGAGCGAATGGGAGCTCCCAAGCAAATGTGACGAATGATATCGTGAGTGCAGCAGCGATAGATAACGGGGTTAATCTCTCTTGAAATGGGAGGGGGAAATATTGGCTCCAGAGGAGGAGACCCACCCCTATTATCAAGTGACCTACTGTGAGCCCGAGAGTAGAAGCTAATAGGTACCTCCTCAAGCTATACTTACTCCCCCCAGCGAGCTTCCCTATTATGTAGAAGCATGAGAAGTTAGATGTAACACCAACTGTCAAGCTTAAGATCGCGTTCCCATGAGTGGCGATATCTGATATGAATATCCCTATCGCAGCGGATAACCCGCCTACGCTCGCTCCATAGAGGCATGATATAGTCGCTGGTATCACTACAGAGGGCCAGAACCTGACGCCGTAGAAAGTGAGGCCTAACCAGCTCACGTAACCTACGAGAGCGTACAGAGCTCCCCCTATAGCTGATATAGCGATATCCCTCAGATCCATCTCTAATGCTCGAGTCACCAAAATTAAAATTTTGGCTAGAGATTGAGGAGCTTCGGCCTCACTTCCCTGCCCTCTAAATCTATTATGGCATAATTCCCCCAGGAGAGAGGCCCTGGATTTATCGCGAAAGTAACCCCTATCCTCTCTATACCCCTGGACTCATGTATGTGACCGCAGATACAGAGTAGGGGAGCTCTCCTCTCTATGTAATCCCTCAGGGATTTAGATCCGACGCTAAGCCCCGATCTCACTCTATCTAGCCCACTATCGAATGGAGGGGTGTGGCTCAGCAGGATATCGACGTACCCGAGTTCTTCAAGCGCAATCGAGATCTCATGATCAGTGAACTCGATTCTAGTCAGGAAAGGTGAGATGAGACCTCCTCCCACACCGCCGATCGAGTACCCCCTTAGGTAAGTTTTATTACGGTGTAAGTTGAGGCATCCCTCGAGCTCTTTGATCTCGAGGAGGGGAGCGGGATCCATGTTACCGGGGACGAAGAAGACATACTCACTGAAATCCTTAACAAATTTCAGGATTTTCCTAACATCACTAATATCACCATTAGAGATATCTCCAGCTATAAGTATAACATCAAAATTTTCCCTCTCTAGTAAGGACTTCAGCTTAGAGAATGATGAATGCACATCGGAGATCGCTAGCAATTTCATAAAGCTACCTGCCCTACTTCGATTTAAGAATTTAGGTTGAAATCATGAGGAAGGTCGTCAGGATAAGAGGAGATATCCCTTTGATGGGATCCGTGGCCTTCGGCTTAATAGATAGGGGGACTAATCTGATACAAGTGAGACCAGTCTCATCATGCCCTCTATCATGCATATTCTGCTCTACTGATGCTGGACCCAAGTCGAGGACGAGGAGGACGGAGTTCCTAGTGGACTTAAGTTACCTCATCTCTTGGTTCGAGAGGATAGTTGAGAAGAAGGGAGTTAACGATATTGAAGCTCATATAGATACGGTGGGGGACCCTTTCCTCTATCCAGAGATAGTGAACCTTGTAAGGAGGCTCAGGGAGATCCCCGAGGTTAAAGTGATATCCGCGCAGACGCACGGCCCCCTGCTGACTCAGAAGCTCATAGAGGAGCTAGAGAGGGCGGGGATCGATAGGATAAACTTGAGCATAGACTCGCTAGAGGAAGGGAAGGCTAAGTACTTAGCTGGGTCGGATTGGTTCAGGATAGGCAAGGTAGTCGAGGCGGCTAAGAGGATATCCCAGAGCTCTATAGACCTCCTAATAGCACCTATCTGGGTCCCGGGGCTCAACGACGAGGATATCCCAGAGCTCATAGAGTTCGCTCTGAAGATAGGGGCTGGGAAGAGGTGGCCTGCGCTAGGCATCCAGAAGTATGAGGCTTATAAGGGTGGGAGGAAGCCCAGGGGAGTTAAACCGATGAGTTGGGATGAATTCTACCGGAAGTTAATGGGACTCGAGGAAGAGTTTGGCGTGAAACTCATACTCAGCCCGGAGGACTTCGGGATAAGGAAAGTCGGGGGGATAGAGCCCAGTCTCAGGAAGGGGGAAGTAGTGAGCGTGAAAGTCCTGGGGGAAGGGTGGAAGGTAGGAGAGGTCTTAGCTGTCGCGAGGAATAGGGTTGTGACTGTCATAGACTCCCCTCCTGTGTCGCCAGGTTCATTAATGAAAGTTAGAGTGATCAGGGACAAGGATAATATATATTACGCGAGGTTCGCGGGGGGTGTGTGAAGGACGCTGACCAGTCTTGCTTATGTCTTACTCGATAGAGCGATGGGGAGGTGGAGGCATGGAAATAGCGTTATCTAAAGGGGAAATGGAGCTCCTCGAGATCCTGAAATCCAGGGGAGGGAGAGCTAGAGTAGAGGATATAGGGGATAGGAGTAGGGTAGCGGCTCTATCAATACTTCTCAAGGAAAAAGGGCTAATAGAAATTATTGAGAGGAAGAGGAGAGTCCTGAAGCTCACAGATAGGGGGATGAAGCATGCTAAGGAGGGTCTTCCTGAGGAGAAGCTCCTGAGGATCATTAAGGGGAGAGGAGAGGTCAGCCTCTCCGAACTGTCTGAGTTCATGGGGGAGGATGAACTCAACGTAGCGTTAGGCGAGGGGAGGAGGAAGGGCCTCCTGAAGATAGAGAATAGGGGCGGGGAGGTAGTGGTAATCCCGCTATCTTGGGAGGTACCTGAGAGGGAGATATTAGATAGGATAATGGGTGGAGAGCTGGAGGAGGGAGATTTAGATCAGGGGATCCTGAAGAACTTGAGGAGGAGGGGGCTTGTTGAGGTAGAGGAAGTCAGTGAGGCTGAGGTGATATTAACCCCCCTGGGTCTAGATGCCGTCGGAGGTAAGATAGCGTTAGTGGAGGAAGTGGGTAAACTCAATAGAGATCTCATAGTGACTGGAGAATGGAAGAAGAAGAAACTAAAGGCTTACGATGTCAGAGCGAGCCCTCCTTTAGTCTACCCGGGGAAACCCCACCCATATGTCTCTTTCTTGGAGGAAGTGAGGGAGATATTGATCGGGATGGGGTTCACTGAAGTGAAGAGCCCGATAGTTGAGAGTGAGTTCTGGAATTTCGATGTCCTATTTCAAGCTCAAGACCACCCAGCTAGGGAAGTTCACGATTCTTACAAACTAGCCCATCCTAAGGTAGCGGATCTCTCTAAGTACAGTGAGCTCATCGATAAGATAGCTAGGACTCATGAAGATGGCTGGATAACTGGATCGAAGGGATGGGGATATAAATGGAACTTTGAGATAGCTAGGAGGCTCATATTGAGATCTCAGACGACTGCTGCATCAGCTAGATCCTTAGCCAGTGGATTAGAGGTCCCGAGTAAGATATTCGCTATAGATAAGGTCTTCAGACCGGAGGCCCCGGATAAGACGCATGCATTCGAGTTCCATCAGTGTGAGGGGGTCGTTCTAGCTGAGGGAATGAATGTTAGGAACTTGATGGGCTTCCTAGCTGAGTTCTCCAAGAACCTGGGCTTTAAAGAGGTGAAGTTCAAGCCGGCTTACTTCCCGTTCACTGAGCCGAGTGTTGAAGCTTACGTCAAGCATGAGAAATTAGGATGGATAGAGATAGCTGGCTCTGGTCTCTTCAGACCTGAGATGTTGATACCCTTAGGTTACGATTACCCCAGAGTTCAAGCACTAGCTTGGGGGATAGGGATAGGGAGATTGGCTATGATAAAACTCGGATTGGAGGATATAAGGGAACTCCACTCCCAGAACCTTGAATACCTGAGGAACGCCCCTCTGGTGTGGTGAGAGCTTGCCAGTCGTTAGTTTCAGCAGGAGGGAGATTGAGAGGCTCTGGAGGAGTTTCAGTGAGGAGGAACTCGTCGACCTCTTGGACTTCACGAAGATAAATTTGGAATCCTTCGGTGAGGAAGTTGAATTCGAGGTAACTTCCGATAGGATGGACCTCGTGACGTTAGAGGGGATAGTGAGGTGCCTCAAGGGGATCTCGAACGAGGAGCTGGGCCTACCTAAGTATAAGATTAGGAGGAGGGCCTTCGAGGTCAGAGTGGGCGAGAGAGTAGCTGAGATCAGGCCTTATGTTGTCGCCGCTCTCGTTAGGGATGTCGATCTGAGGACTGAGGAATCTTTAGTAGCCCTTATAGAGGCCCAAGAGAAGATACATGACACTTTAGGGAGGAAGAGGAGGAGGGTCGCGATCGGGCTTCATGACTTCTCGAAGGTCAAGCCCCCTATAATATACGACGCTAGGAAGGCTGAGGAAGTCCACTTCGTACCTCTGGGCGAATATGCGGAAATGAGTGCTAAGGAGATATTAGAGCAGACAGAAAAAGGGAAAATTTATTCTCATTTAATAAAAAATCCAGAAAATTTAGTCCCATTAATAATGGACTCGAGGGGGGAGGTCCTCAGCATGCCCCCTATAATAAACTCTGAGCTCACGAGACTCACGCCGGGTGTGAGGGACGTCTTCATAGACGTGACCGGGACGGATCTCAAAGCGATATGGTATGCCCTCGAGATAATATCGTCAGCCCTAGCTGAGAGAGGAGGGGAGATAAGCACATTAGATATCTTATATCCTGACGGTAGGAGGATAGAGACCCCGAGATACGAGCCTGAAGAGATGGAAGTGGAGCTCGATTTCATAAGGAGTATCGTTGGCCTGAACTTATCTGAGGAAGATGTCGTCAAGCAGCTCCTCAGGGCCAGACTAGACGCGGAGTGTTCGGATGGTAAAGTCAGAGTGCTCATTCCAGGATATAGGTCAGATTTCTTGCATGCGGTCGATGTGGCTGAGGAAGTCTCAATAACTTTAGGACTGAATAAAATTGGATATGAGCTTCCAAAGAATGTAATGACTGTCGGAAAGCCCCATCCTGTGGAGAAGATATCGAGGAGAGTGAGGACAGTTATGATAGGGCTCGGCTACCAGGAGGTCTTGAACTACATAATGACGAGCAGGGCCTCCCTCTTCCACATGGTCGGTAGGGAGGAAAGGGAAGTAGTTGAGGTATCAAATCCAGTTTCTGAGAGTTATAGCGTCTTAAGGGACGCCTTATTCCCGGGACTACTCTCATTCCTAGCTAATAATACGCACGTCAAGTACCCTCAGAAGGTCTTCGAGATAGGGGATGTCGTGCTCATAGATGAGGGGCTCGAGAACAAGACGAGGGATGAGAGGAGAGTAGCTGCTGCGTATGCAGATGATTCCGTGGGCTTCGAGGACATATATTCCCATCTGAAGGTCCTATCTGAGAACCTCTCATATAGAATAGAGCTGGAGCCCAAGAGGGAGAGGCCCTTCATAGAGGGGAGGTGCGCGAGCGTGCTCAGGGATGGGGAGGAAGTTGGAGTTATAGGCGAGATAGATCCCGAGGTCCTAATCAGATTGGGGATAACAGTGCCCGTAGCTATATTCGAGGTCTCCTTAAAAGTGCATGAGTGAAAAAAGGCTCATTTATAGTTTTTCTCAAGGGTATCAGGGAGTGGGAGCTGAGTACTTACAATAACTCCAAAGTCTTCTGCAAGAGAGCCCCTCCCCAGGCTACATCCTTGAGACTGATGACTTCGCAAGGGCTGTGCATGTACCTCAAGGGTATCGAGATGAGAGCAGTCTTCACTCCTCCTCTAGCGACTTGTATCACCCATGTATCGGTCCCAGCGCCCTTGAAATCAGCTTCGTACTGGTGAGGGATCTCGTTCTCCTCTGCGGCTCTCTCTATTAACTCCACTATCTCAGGATGGTATATGGGACCCTTGCTTATGACAGGTCCCTTCCCCAAGGAGATCTTCGGAGCTTCGGGCAGCATCGGTTGTTCAGCGAATGTTACATCGATAGCTATAGCTACTTCAGGTCTCAACTTATATGCCATCATCTCAGCACCCCTGAGCCCTATTTCCTCCTGTATCGTAGCGGTGAAGTGGACTTCGGCATCTATCCCCCCTCTCTCCCGGCTCAGCATCGCTCCATATATCATAGCTGCGACACCCGCAGCATTATCGAGACCTGGAGAGGAGAATAATTCGGATCCAAGTAGAATCGGATCATAATCAGGGACTCCGTAGACTCCCGGTTTCACCCCCATGCTCTCAGCTTCCTCCTTACTGCGAGCTCCGATATCTATCATTAGATCCTTGATCTCTATCTTCTTCTCCTCTAACTCTTTGTAGGCCTTCAGGAGGTGCGTCGGTACTACTCCTATGACCCCTCTAATTATCCCCTTGCTAGTTATCAACTTGACACGAGACCCGTAAAGGACTCTGGGATCCCACCCAACCCCATCGAACTTTATGTACCCTTCATTCGTCACTTCCTTAACTATTATCCCGATCTGGTCGACATGAGCTGCTATCATTACAGGGGGCTTTCCTCCGGGGTTGATGATGCCCTCCACATTCCCCCAGGGGTCTATCCTGATCATATCGCAGTGAGGCTCGAGGAGCTCGGCTATAGATGGGGCGAAGAGCCTCTCACTCCCCGTGACCCTGGGAGTAGATGTCAGTTTATTCAATATCTCTCTCACGACCTCGGGCGGTGAACCCAAACGACCACCTAGTGATTCGTCAAAGGATAAATAATAAAACTTGGACCTAAGGGAGATGTCCTTCAGGATAGAGGATATAAGGGCGAGGGAGGTACTGGACTCCAGAGGGAACCCAACAGTTGAAGTGACAGTTAGATTAGAGGGAGGGGGCTTAGGGAAGTTCTCAGTCCCGTCCGGTGCCTCGAAGGGGAAGAGGGAGGCCTTAGAGCTCAGAGACGGTGGGAAATGGTTGAGAGGGATGGGCGTCATTAAGGCTGTGAGGAACGTCAATGAGATAATAAGGCCATCTCTACTCGGGGTGGACGCATCCATCCAAGCTTTAGTAGATAGTATATTGATTCAGTTGGATGGAACGCCGAATAAATCGAGATTAGGAGCTAACTCAATCTTAGGTGTTTCAGTAGCTTCTGCGAAAGCATCTGCTGATCAACTGAATATCCCGGTATATAGGTACTTAGGGGGAGCTTTCTCAAACGTCTTACCCGTACCCTTAATGAATATAATAAATGGTGGGAAGCATGCTGGCAATGATTTATCTATTCAAGAATTCATGATAGTGCCAGTGAACTTTAAGACATTTAAAGATGCTCTATTTGCTGGAGTCAGTATATACATGGAGTTAAGATCCCTCCTTGAGGAGAGATACGGTAGGCATGCTATTAACTTGGGGGATGAGGGAGGTTTCGCTCCTCCGATGAAGAGGACTGAGGAAGCCTTAGACTCTCTGGTCAACTCGATAGAGAGGGCTGGATTTGAGGGAGAAGTTAAGCTAGCTATTGATTGCGCTGCTAGTAACTTATATGCAGATGGAAAGTATAACATAGATGGAGCATCCCTGACTAGAGAGGAGTTGATGTCATTCTACGAGAGCATAGTGGATAGGTACCCGATAATAGCGATAGAAGATCCCTTCCACGAGGAAGACTTAGATTCCCTCTCTGAGCTCACTAAAAAACTCGGCCATAGGATCTTACTAGTAGGAGATGATTACTTCGTCTCGAATGAGAGATACCTCAGGAAGGGTATCGAAGCGAAAGCTGGGAATGCTATTTTGCTCAAGTTGAATCAGATAGGGACGCTAACTGAGGCTTTTAGGACTGCATCACTCGCTTTCAGATATGGATATAAGGTTATCGTGAGCCACAGATCGGGGGAGACTAACGATCCCTTCATAAGCGATCTCTCCGTCGCTCTGAACTGTGGCTACATAAAGGCGGGAGCTCCAGCTAGGGGGGAGAGAGTAGCGAAGTATAATAGGTTGCTGGAGATAGAGGAGGAACTGGGATCAGTAGCATCCTTCAGCCAACTAGATGCCTTATGAAGAATTCCTCTCTCCTCATCTCCTTATATATCCATCTCAGGACGTCCCTATCTAAGATCAGGAGCTCCCTATCAGTTAATGTCTTGAATCTCGCTCCCCTCAGTAGCGTGGGTACTTTCAGATTCATCAACTCATTTATGAGGTTAATTACATCGCTATGCCTCCTCCTCCTATAGACGTACCACCTATCCCCCTCGATGAAAGGCCCCCCGAATCCAGAGTTGAGGTAACTCTTGAGGAAGTTGATCTCTTCCTTCGATCCAACTGGGGGCCCCTGCCTCCTTTCAATGGTAGGGAGAGTCAATGAGGGGAGTTCCATCGCAACGAATATCTTGTTCCTCTCATCCGTCCAACCTGAGACCCAGAGCGGATCGAAGCCATTCGCTTTAAGCTCCTCCTCAAGGAGCCTAGCCATCCTCTTCGCTTGAGACCATAATAGCTCCCTAGGGAGATCTAGATCACTGATCTCTATGATTAAAACTCTTGTCCTCCTCTCCGAGAGTTGTTCCTCTATCTGCTTAGCGGATACTCTCCCCTTCTCTCCCCCCAACCCCCTAGTGAAGAACTCGATATCCGGGTTCTTGAGGAAAGCTCTAGCTGCTACCTTGAATCTGTTGAACTGCGTCTCAGTGAGGGCCGCGGCAGCGTTCCTCCTGGGGTCTGTAGGATCTATCAATATCAGCGGCCCATTGAAAGCTGAGAACGCGTACTCCTCAGTTAAGTGGTGCTCAATATCTATGTAGACCCTCGGTCCCCACTTCGATGCTTCCTCTATCGTCTTGAGGAAGCTCCCGTAATTTATTATCAGGAGCTCGCATACGTAACCACTGAAGCCACCCACTCTCTCCTCAGCACCATAAGCATCGATCGATTTGAGGAAGGCCTTGAGTAACCTCACATCATTCGGTCTCTTGAGCTTCTCCTTGACGTAAGAATTGTGGAGGGGCGTCCTATCTACAGCGCTCACTATCCTCTCCCCAGGTAGTATCTTGAAAGCGGGGACGAGATCTATCTCGAAATCTGAGTATCTGACCCTGACGTAAGGGTGCTCAGCGTAATTCTGCTCATACTCCCCGAAGGCATCCTTAGCTATATCTATTATGAGGCCCCCCAAAACCTCCTTATCCCCTATCCCCTTGGGGAAGAGGACGAATATATCGAGTTCATTGTTATTCGGGAGCCAAGTATCTCTCACAGAGGAACCGACAGCTACTACCTCAGCGTCTAAATTCAGCCTCTTGACGCTCTCCTTTACCCTTCTGAGGGCTTCTCCAAGTACCCTCTCTAATCTCTCCCTCTCCTCAGCTGAGGGTGAGACTATCCTCTCGGCTTCCCTCAGGATGAGCTCTAAATCACTCGATGTTCGCGTGCCTCCTGGCAAGGTCCTCTTCACTCTTCCCCATGAGCTCAACTATCTCGGATATCAGAGCGTCTAAGTATATCATGGCGCTAAGCTCGAATAACGTCCCTAGCGGTGTTAGGGGCTCATGTATACCCAGTATCTGTCTCGTGAAGTAATCCCTGCTCTCATCCTCCGGGAGGACCCTTCCTCCTATCCTGACAACGAAATCGGCTATCTTCCCCAATGTAGAATTAGGATAACTCGTGATAGCTACTACATGGGCCCCAACGCTCTTAGCTACTTGAGCTGCTGTAACGGGGAATTTAGTCTCCCCAGATCCACTCACAGCTATCAGTAGATCACCGCTCCTCATAGATGGAGTGACAGTCTCACCTACTACGTAAACTTGGAAGCCGACGTGGAGGAGCCTCATCGCGAAGGCCTTAGCCACTAGCCCGGATCTACCGGCCCCGACTACGAATATCTTGCCCTCGCCCATAGTCCTGAAGAGAGCCTTTATGAACATATTCGCGGATTCTTCATCGACTGTAGATAGATTTTCCTTAACGACTTCTATCAGCTTACCGATCTTATCAACTACTGGCGTGCCCATCACCCAGCTCAACGTCTCTAGATAACAAAATAACCTTTACTTACCCCATCCCCTAAGATGGGTGCAGCGACTAGGATTACTTTGAGGGGAACGTTGAGGAAGATGGGAGATATCTTGGCGAGGGCTAAAGAAAATCTAGAGGACTTAATAGATCTAGGGGATTTTTGGGAGATAGCTAGGAGGTATGCTGTCACTAATAGTTTCGATAGCATTCTAATGCTGCTCGGGATCGTGCTGGGAGGGTACTTCGGGGGGATAGAGGATCCATCGGTGCTCCTCAAATTGATATGGGCTGGAGCTATATCCATATTTTTCTCAGGGTCCTTGGGGACTTATATATCGGAGAGAGCGGAGAGGGAACTGAAGGTCAGGGAGCTGGAGAAAGCAGTCCTGATGACGCTGGATGAGACAGTTATCAGCGAGATGGAGAGAAGAAAAGCTATATTAATATCTTTAGCGAGCGGAGGGGTTCCATCGATGATAGTGATGACTCTCTCAATACCCTTTAAGATATGCGAGCTCGGTCTAATGGGGATAACGTTCTCTTATACCCTATCGATCCTTCAGGCCCTACTTCTCCTCTTCTTCATGGGCTTCTACTTAGGATCCCTCTCTGGAGGGAGGAAGTTTAGTTACGCTATCTTCACGCTCGGCGCAGGACTCCTCCTATTGGTGGTGATGTTTTGGCTTGGAGTGTAGTCTCCCTGAGGATCGCTTACTTGGGGTGGAACTATCACGGGGTCGTAGAACAACCGAACCTACCTACTGTAGGCTCAGCTCTGAGGGAAGCGATGGAATCGCAAGGCATAAGAGCGAGACTCAAGTTCACATCTAGGACTGATAGAGGAGTATCTGCACTAGATAATATAGCTTTCTACAGGGGCCCAGTTCCTAATATATCCCTCCTCAACTCAGAGCTCCCGAGGGATATAGTAGTATGGGCTGTGGCTACTGGGGGGACGCCTAAGCCTAGGGCTAGAGCGTATTGCTACGCGATCCCCTTCAGGATCAAAGGAGCTGAGGAGTGCGTGAGGAGAGCGTTAGATGAGTTAGCGCAGTTAGGATTAGGGAAAAATATTGAGAGTCTTGATGTGAAAGTTGGAGAAAACTTCACATATATTGAGATTTATGGGAAATCATTTAAAAGGAATGAGATAAGGAGGATAGTGGGTAGAGCCTTAGAACTAAGTCTCGGGAGGAGGATAGGCTTGGCCCCTCCTGAAGGGCTCGTCCTAACTAAGACCGTGACAGACATACGTTGGGAGGAGTTCCATAAGAGGAAACTCTACATATTTGGAAAAATTATTGAAAGAGAGTTATGGAGGCTTGAGTCCTCTAGAATGATCCTTGGGCTCATAAATTCTATCTCTTAGTCGCTATTACGGTCTTAGTCTCAGGGACATACCACCTCACTTTGTCCCTGAACCACTTCCAGAATCTAGTGAAAGAATCCATGCTCTCAGACTCTAGCACCATTACTCCGTTATACTCAGTCCCCCAAGCATGATCGTATACCCCGATAAGTCTGACTTCAGGGGGCCATTCTTCAGTTATCTTCCCCCACTCGTTCTTAGCTCTCTCCTCTTCCTCTTGAGTGAGCTCCTTCAATTTGTAGAACACGAAGTATACATATGTCGGCATGCGAACACCCTGGGTACCGCTCTAGGAGATTATTATAATGTTGAGAGGGGACCCTCCAAAGTAGGGACCTATCGGACAAGTCACTTCATAAGGCACCCGATAGCACATTCGGAGCAAAATTCATCGCAGGATGGTGAGGGCAGTCCACTCTTCGCTCTCTCATACTCCCCCCTGATGAAATCCTTGGGTATATTGTCGACGTAATCCCACCAAGGCGTCTCCCTCTCCCCATAGACTATCCGATCGGCATCTATACCGAGGTCCCTCGCTATAGACTTATAAGTCCACCTGTTGAACGGTCTCTTGTACCCCTTCCTCAATATCTCACTCATTTCAAACCCTCCTAAGGAGAGGAGGGCTTGTACATAAGCCCTTCCGTAATGAGAGATATTCAGCTCCTCCTTAAACTCCTTCCAGAAGAGAGAAGCTCTCCTCCTGAAATCGATCTCTCTAACCAAGGGGGAAAGTTCGAAAGGCGTCCCGGCCTTCGGTACGAATACACTCAAGGTTATCTTCGCCCTGATTATGGAATTGACTTTGCTAGCTAGTTTAACGGATTCAATTACGTCTGATTCTTGCTCGAAGGGGAGCCCTATCATGAAGTAAAGCTTTATATGTCTCAACCCCTTGTCCTTAGCCTCCTCGGCAATCCTGATCACCTCATCATTATCTATCCTCTTGTTTATTATCCCCTTCAATCTATCGCTCCCCGTCTCAGGGGCTATAGTTATCATCCTCCCCCCCGTCCTCCTTATCAGATCGAGGAGATCACTATCCACTTGATCGGCCCTTATGGATGGGATGCTAGCCCTCAACCCCCTCTCAACTATCTCCCAGAGTACATCCTTCATAGCTTTCGATGAAGCTGCATCAGATCCTATTATGTAGATCTCACTGAAGCCCAGATCCGAAGCGTATTCTATAGCTTCCCTCACCTCGCTAATCGGGGCATCTAAACGGGGTCTCCAGTGCCACCCTATACCGCAGAACCTACACCCCCACCCACAACCCCTAGATATCTCTAAGAGGAATTTATTCAAAGTGACTCCGCTCTCAACGACCCTTATTTGATCGCGTAGGGGTCTCAAACGGGGGGTCCTATTGAACTTAGCTCTATTCCTGAGCTCATAGACGAAGAACTTCGGGGGAAGGGAGGCAATTCCCTCATCCTTGACCTTTAAGATCTCCCCGATGAGCTCCTCAAAATCTCCTAAACCAACCGCAGAGACGAGGGGGCTCATGGGGAGGGGATTGAAACTAACAGCAGGTCCTCCAACTAATACAGGCTTCTTTATTCCCTCTATCATCCTGAGTAATACCGGATACTGTCCCTCGAAATGCAGAGTAGCTAGAACGATATCGAATTCATCCAGGGGCCTACCGCTCTCCACAGAGCCATTGAGGTCGCTCACGAACCTCTCAGCCATCACTCCATCTATAGAATTCATCATGAAATAGAGGATCTGGTGCCCCAGGGAGCTCACAGCTACTCTATATGGACCCGGATAGACGATAGCGACTTTCAGCTCGAAGACCCTGGGATCCCTATCGTAAAATCCACCCTCCTCGATAGGCATACTTCCCTCCCAAGTGGGCCGGGGGGGACTCGAACCCCCGACCTCCGCCTCGTAAGGGCGGCGTCATAGCCACTAGACCACCGGCCCTGGCGCCGGGGGAGGGATTTGAACCCTCGCGGCCCAGTGGGCCACTGGCTTAGCAGGCCAGCCCCCTACCGAGCTAGGGCACCCCGGCAATCCCTTACTATTGAGTGGGATGATTTAAAAAGTTGACTTCCGTTAACTTGCGGAACTTATCTTGAGATATCGTCGAGAACTTAGCGCCGGGGAGATACGGCCCAAGCCTCGGTATTAGCCCCTTAGCTTGAGTCTTACGCTTGCATATGAGCATGTGGGAGAGGAACGATCTCCTAACTAAGGAGACATCTCTGAAGTGCCCCGTCCTATTCAGGGCTCTCTTAACTTGCTTAGGTGTGGCCCTAACTATGAATAATATCTCCCTCCCCATATTGACCATGTCCCTCATAATGCGGACTTGCCTCTGAGATAGTGAGATGTAAATCCCCTTCTCATCTATCTTGGTTACATTTATCTCCATCGACATATCATTCATGAAACCATAAATATTAGCTATAGCTCTTACTGAGAGCTTCTTCTCATCAACGAGTTGTCTCCTCATCTCATAGAGCGGATAGAGTCCATCTTTTTCCCCAAGAAAAGCCTTGAAGTAAATACCATAGCCAACTTCACCGAGATCCGTTATGAAACCCTTGAAAATCTCCCCTACCCTCACTTCCTCAACTCTCTTCAGCCTCCCGTACGTCCTAGAGATCAAGTTCTCTGCAGCTCCCTCATCAGCTCCGCTCACCTTCACCTTAACCCAACAGTCCTCGATATCGAGGTCCAGCGCTTCTACCTCTATACCCCTCATCAATTGCATCATCTCCCAACCTAGTTCCTCGAGAACTGCGTCGACGTTCAGATCCTCCGGGATCCTCTCCTGTATGAAGAACTCTCTAGTCAAGTTAATCATCCTTCCAGTGCTTCGATCGCCCTATCTATCAACTCTATCAGAGAGTCTATGATCTTAATGACCTCTTCCTTATTCACGGGTTCCATCATCGCTCCGCATACGGGGCAAGTGGGGGAGCCCTCCCCTATGTTCCTTATGATATCATCGAAGCTCAATCTAGCGTGAGATGGGTCTGCGGCGCATACATAGTACTCTCCAGATAGATCCTCCTCCTTCCTCCTCATCAATTCGTTCTTCGTGTTCTTCAGCCTCCTCAAGAGGAAGGACCTCGCTGCATCTTTATTTATCCTCCAATAGGATAGGTAACCCCCATTACCGTCCTCCTTAGCTCCGAGTTGGATCACTAAGTTGGAGTCCTGCATTCTGTATAGCATGACCCTCAGATCTGTGACTGATAGCTTGAGGTTCTGCTGCAACTCTCCCTCCTCTATGACACCGTTATTAGCGAGTTCGACGATTCTCCTGACTAACTCGAGATCCCTGCTGATCACAGCGAGGGCAAGTATTATCAGCTCCTCGTCCCTCATACACATCATCCAGTAAAGTTTATAGGTGAGCATCGCACCCTATTAAAGCCCCGGTAGCTCAGCTCGGTCAGAGCGGCCGCCTCGTAAGCGGCAGGTCGCGGGTTCGAATCCCGCCCGGGGCTTCACGATATTATTATGCGTAAGCTCAAATAAGCTTTTCTACTCGGGGCAGTTGCTCTACGAATATTCACAGGGGATCTATTACCTGATGTCCTAGGATATAATTCTAATCGTATCGAAAAGTTGCCAGAAAATTCAAAATTTTAGATAGAAAGCGATATGTAAGAACTTCCCATGTAGGTAGCGGGAGATATCGCTAGCGGATGGGGCCGCCGGGATTTGAACCCGGGACCTCCGGCTCCCAAGGCCGGCATCCTACCTAGCTAGACCACGGCCCCTTGGTCTAGCTGATGTTAATAGATAAAGATTTTGGAGGCTAGTATGGCGGAGGTGTTCACCCGGATTCTCCCCCTACTTGACGTATTTTTGAATTAACAGTGAGCTAAGTAGAATATATATTCAAAAGCTGCAAATATTATCAATATAATTTCCTTTATGATCAGATTAAGATTTAGATTTAGCTATCAGATCGTCTAAGACTCTCTTGAGCTCATCGTAAGTGCTAGATAGTGCCTCGCTTATCACTTTCGTGTCACTCACTATCGGCATGAAGTTAGCGTCCCCGATCCATCTAGGCACTATATGTATGTGTATGTGGCCCTCGAAACCAGCGCCAGCAGCCTTACCCACGTTCATCCCTATGTTGAATCCATCCGGTCTCATTGCCTCTTTCAAAATCCTTATGGAGAGCCTCACGAGATTCATGATATCAATGAGCTCGTCATCGTTCAACTCATCGAGGTTGGCTACATGCCTGTATGGTGCGACCATCAGGTGGCCCGGATTATAGGGGTACTTGTTCATTATCATGAAGGAGTTGCTGGATCTGTGGAGTATCAAGTTCTCCTTATCACTGTTCTCCTTCGGTAGTTTGCAAAAAATGCACTCTTTCCCACCCTCACTAGCCAATAGTTTTATGTAAGGCATCCTCCAGATGGCCCAGAGCCTCCTCAAGCTCAAATTAAACCCTCCTTCAGTCTGATTATCGCCTCCGCAAGATCCCCATGCGTCTCTATGAGAGCCTTCCTCGCTCTATCGGGATCTACTCCCGCTTGAGTTGCTACTAACATCACATCCTCCTCAGATGGTGAGTACTCCGTTTCAACGCTCAATCTCTCGGATCTCCCGATTATCTGATAAATTTCCTCACCGCCCACTCTCATGAGCGAGACTTGGGGGTCCCTTATGATTATAGACTCACCGCTACTCAATTTTATCAATACTTCTATCGCATCTATGCCCTGAACTTGAATCCCCATGCTCTTCATCATCCTATCTAAGTCCCTGGGCCTTATCCTCTTCATCGGGTATATACCCAAAGGTTAATCTAAAGCTTTTGCATCATCAGTGGGAGCTGGTGAGCTTGTCGGGGGAAGTTTACGTCTGTGAGTTATGCGGGGGGACCTTCTATGGGAAGCCCGTTATAGTGGATCTAGATGGCTATAAAGCATCTCTATGCAATAACTGTGCTAGAAAAGTCAAGAAAGTTAAGAGGAAAGAGGAGGGAGCTACTCTACCTCAGAAGAAATTAGAAAAACCCTTAGAGAAGCCCTCCCTCAGTAAGCCTATGGAACTCAGGATCCCCAAGAGGGAGAAGGAGGAGATCGAGCTCGTTGAGGATTACGGGAGGAAGATAAGAGAAGCTAGGGAAGCTCTTGGCCTATCAATAGAACAAGTAGCTGCGGCATTGAATATAAAAGCATCGCTCCTCAGGAATATAGAATCTGAGAGAGTCGTCCCGAGCTTCGAGGTAGCTAGGAGTATAGAGAAGCTTCTAGAGGTCTCTATAATACAGAGAAATCCTGAGAGGTCGTATGTCACTAGTTCAGCCCCTCAACAAGTTTATAGCTCTATCACGCTTGGAGAAGCAGTAGAAGTTAAGAGGAAGAGGAGGAAGAGGTGATATGCCGACCAACCTCCCACCAGAGGCTCAGGCTAAGTGGGAGGAGTACTCCAAAGCTAAAACCCCGGAGGAGAAGCTCCAGAAACTTAAGGAGTTCTACTCATTAATACCTAAGCATAAGGGAACAGAGAAAATGGAGAAATTCGTCAAGAGGAGGATATCTGAGCTTAAAGAGGAAATAGAAAGGAAAAAAGCAGCAAAGAAGAGTAAAGGAGTATCTTTAATGGTTGAGAAGAGAGGAGCAGCACAAATGGTCCTTATAGGGTTCACAAATTCCGGAAGGAGCACCCTCTTAGCTAAATTAACGAACGCTAAGCCTTCAATATCCCCGAACCCCTTCACTACTATGAGACCCGTTGAGGGGATGATGGAGATATCCGGTACCCAGATCCAAATAGTTGAGGCGCCCCCACTCATACTTGAGGCTCAGGGAGGCCCAACGAACCTAGCAGTCGCTCTAGCGAAGAACTCAGATGTCCTAGGGATAACAGTGAGCTCTCTCGATGACCCTCTGGATTCCCTCTCTAAGATATTCTCACTCTTAGAGTCTAGGGAGATATCTCTAGAGAGGCCGACCGGTAGGGTCAGGATAAAGAGGAGTAAAGCGGCCCCCGCTCTTATAATAATGAATAAGGGGAGGCTAATTGATTGCTCTGAGGGGGATGTGAGGGAGCTACTGCTCCAATTCGGGATAGATAGGGCTTGGGTTGAGATAGAAGGATATGTGAAGCTCGAGGATGTTGAGGAAGCGATATTCGGGGAGAAGAGTTACAAACCAGCGATAATCTTCCTGACGAAATATGATATCGTCGAGGATAAGGGTTTGGTGGAGGAAGTCAAGAAGCTCTACGGAGATAAGGTCATGGGGATAATACCCTCACCCACTGGACTCCCATCTAAAGAGGAGCTAGGGGAGATGATACTCAAGGAACTGGGGCTCATAAGAGTATTCACGAAATCTAAGAACGAGAAATATCCATCGGATAAGGCAGTTATTCTATCTAGGAATTCGAGCGTGATAGACCTAGCGGAGTTAATCCACGAGTCATTCAGGGAGAGGTTCAAGTACGCTAAGGTATGGGCTAAGAGGCTCCCCTACTCCCCGATGAGAGTGGGTCCGGATTTCCTCCTGGAGGACGGGGATGTAGTCGAGATAGTGGTGGGCTGAATGATAGAGTTAGAGAAGAGGGTAGTGGCTAGGGAAGCGCTCAAATTGATAGGGGATGCGAGATTAGTGGGCCTAGGCTCCGGATCCACGGTAGCTATATTCGTGGAGGAGTTAGCTAAATCCGATAGGGCGGATAAAGTATCGGTTATACCATCATCTAAGCAGATAGAGGAGGTAGCTAAGGATAAGGGCCTTAAGGTTATTCACCCTGATGACGAGAGGCCTGAGATAACTATAGATGGTGCTGATGAGATAGATAGTAATTTGAACTTGCTGAAGGGGGGAGGTGGTGCTTTACTGAGGGAGAAAGTTCTAGCATACAACAGTTCAACTTACGTGATTATAGCGGATCACACGAAATTAGTGGAGAAGCTCTGCTCAAAGAGAGCTCTCCCAGTTGAAGTACTACCTTATGGGATCTCTTGGACACTCTATAATCTCAAGAGGAAACTCAATTGCGATGCTGGGATCAGGATGAAGGATCTAACGCCCTTCATAACGGACAATGGTAACCTGATAGTGGATATATCATGCCCCCCGATAGAGGATCCCGCTTCTATGGAGAGCGAGATAAAGGGAGTGCCGGGCGTCGTTGAAGTAGGTATATTCGTCGGCTTAGCGGATTTAGTCCTAATAGCGAGGGGAAGCGAGGTCAAGGTCATACGCCAGGGTTTTTAAGGGAGTGACGCCCGATCAAGGGGGCGGTGGGGTAGGACCGGGGGGGTAGCCGTCCCCTCGACCGGAAGGCTAATGCCGGGGTCAGCAACTCCCGGGGGCGAGTTGATGGTAGGGGGTCCCTACCTCCTCCTAACCGATGAACCTCGGTCCCGGTGGACCGGCGGTGGTGATAACCCGTCCGGAGGGACGGGGAGTCACCTTTACCACCGAACCGGGTCAGGCCCGGAAGGGAGCAGCCCTAAGGTGGACGTCCGGTGCTGCTGGGTAACTGGGGGAAGGGTATGGGGAGAATAGGGAAACCTGATCCATCAACTCCACCTCGGGGGAGCCCACCGCCCCCATAAAAAAGAAAAAGGGTGTTTAGATCAACTGCTTCTTGGAGCCGTCCGGCTGAACCTCGTATATATGTATTATATTGACGGGGCAGGCTTGGGCAGCTTCCATGTTGCAACCGAGATCATCGAGCTCCTTCTTTACGGGGGAAGCCAGCCCATCCTCATCTATGATCCAGTTGTCCGGGCAGAGGGATGCGCAGACACCATCGGCTATGCAACTCTCCCTATCCTGCTCTATCAAGTACTTGGGCATGGTAACACCTCCTCAGTTAAGCTAAGCTGTGAGTAGGTTTAATTTAATTTTTTGTAGTGATAGTACGCGTACACACTTTCATAATAACATCTAGGTAGTGAAATTCTGTCTCTTATTTATATATTTTTTGAACTCTTCGTTTATATCATACATATTTTCCCTCAGAAATTCGATGAATAATTTTAACCTCTCAGCACTCTCCCAACTCACCCCATGCTCCATCCAGCATGCCTCCTCCCTAGCTCTCTCATCCTCTATCCCTAAGATCTCCTTGAGGAACTCGTAGAAAATCTCCTCTTTATTCATTATGAGTATTGCGGATTTCTCCCCGCTCTCCGTGAGAGTGACCTTCCTGTACCTATTGTAATTGACTAAACCGGCCTTAGAGAGTCTCTTCAATGCATCTATCACACTCGGTAATGTGACATCGAGCTCATCCGCGAGTTCCTTAACTCCGACGGCCTTCCCCCTCCTCTGTAATCTGTAGATTGCTGTGAGGTACTCCTGAAGCCCTGGAGTTATTTTAACTCGAAGCTCCGCCATCTCGAGATTGGGGGTAAATTAGATAGTTTTAAAGTTACCCCACTACCATTGACCTATGGGAGTACCTGAGGAACACAAGAGGGGAGCCCCCCAGAAGCTGAGCTATTCGGTATTCGTAGTCAGTACATCTAGGTTCTTTGATGAGAGCAAGGAGGACCTAACGGGGAAGGTCGCTGTGGAGATTATAGAGGCCTCAGGGAATCTAGTCGTGAGGAAGGAGGTGATACCTGATGATGAAGGTCTAATAAGGGCATCTTTGATAAGGGCAGCTGAGGACTCCGATGTGATAATATTCTGCGGGGGGACCGGTGTCAGCCCCTCAGATATAACGCCAGAAGCTATAGGGCCATTACTTAAGAAGGAACTTCCCGGATTCGGGGAGATATTCAGATGGCTAAGTTACTCTCAGATAGGTAGCTCAGCTATCGCTAGCAGGGCTTCAGCTGGATTTTACTTAAAATCACTCGTCTTCATGCTCCCGGGATCACCGGACGCTGTTAAGCTAGCTCTCGAGAAGTTGATAATACCTGAGGCCCCTCACTTGATCAAACTCGCTAGGGGCTAATAGGGAGGCCTATATCATCATCAGCCTCAATGCCATCCAATTCATTTAGCTTACTTCTGAATTCCCTCAAAATATTGATGAATTCCTCGACAGCTCTCTTTCTCATTGAGGATCTCCTGATCAAGAAATCATAACTTTCCTCAGCTATTGGAATAAAATCTAGATTGTAAAGTGCAGCTACAGTCTTTATCCCGATCCCCACGTCAGCGATACCATTCTTAACAGCTATGGCAACTGCGTTATGGGATTTAGCCTCGTTCCAGTAGCCTCTGATTTCCTTGATGGCTTCGGAGATATCCATACCTATCCTATCGGCTTCTACCTTAAGGAGATGATCTAGCAGTATCCTAGTGCCCGAGCCCTTATTCCTGTTCATGATAACGATATCCCTCCTCTCAAGGATATCCCTGATCCCCCTTATCCCCTTGGGGTTCCCCTTCGCTACTATGAGGCCCTGGACTCTCTTATAGCCCCTTATCAGGACAGCCTTATCCTCTATCGAGAACTTCCGCATGAAAGGTACGTTATACTCCATAGTCTCCGGATCGAGTGCATGCACTCCAGCTAGATCGGCTTCCCCTCTAGCTATTGCTTTGAACCCCCCGGAGGATCCGACGAATACAGATTTAACGTGGAACCCCCTCCTCCTCATCTCAGCCATTATCAACTCTAATCCGATGCAATGGCTACCTATTATAGAGATATCAGCGATCTTATCTGTGAAGAGCTTCACTCTAACGGTTTCCCCTTCCTCTATGATCTCCTCAAGCTCCTCCATCTCAACGTAACCATCCGCTCTCGAGAGCGTCGAAATAGCCTCAGATCCAGTTGGGACAGGGAAAACTAAGAACTCCTCATCCCTCACTACATGGACGGGGAGTAGATCCCTCCTCCCCCTCTCCCCGATTATCCTCTCCGCGGCCCTTCCGATTATCTCCTTCCCAGTCTCCAGAGGCCTGCCGCTCCACTTCCTTATGAGAGGGGAGACTATCTCCCTATAAACCGTGAGGCAGCTCGTGGGATAGCCTGGGAGGCCTATCACAAGTTTCCCTCTCGCCTCAGCTATTATAGTCGGTTTCCCCGGGTGCATAGCTATACCGTGGACGATGACGCCTGGTGGGCCTAGTTCCTCGAGTACTCTATACATAACATCACCAGCTCCGACACTAGTGCTCCCTGAAATCAGGATGATATCGAATTTCCCGATCTCCCTCTCAAGAGAATCCCTTATAGCTTCATAATCATCTGGGAGTATGCCTAGGAAAGTGGGCTCCCCTCCGTCCTCTAGCACGGAAGCCATGAGGGATGGTGAGTTCACGTCGTATATCTTCCCATATCCTAAAGGCTCCCCCAGTTGAGCTAACTCATCCCCTGTCGAGAATATCCCCACCCTAGGTCTCGAGAACACTTCTACTTCCCTTATACCGGCTGCAGCGAGCATCCCTATCTCCCTAGCTGTCAGCCTCGTCCCCCTGTAAGCTATAGTCTCACCGACTCTCACATCAGATCCAGCTCCTTGCACATTCTCCCCAGGAGCTACTGATCTCATTACAAGGATACTATCGCCTCTCCTCACAGTGAACTCTTCCTTAACGACGGAATTGGCTCCTCTAGGCATTGGAGCACCGGTAGCTACTTCGACAGCCTCCCCCTCCCCCACCTCCCCCTGGAAGGGATGCCCAGCTGAAGCCACTCCCACTACCTTGAGCTCGACGGGATTATCCTCATCGGCCCAGAATGTATCCTCCGCCCTCACAGCGTAACCATCGAGCATCACCCTATCGAATCCCGGTACATCTACACTCGATACGACATCTTCGGCTAAGATCCTACCGAAAGCATCCCAAATAGGTATTCTTTCCCTCCTTTCCGGTCTCTCGTATCTCATAATCAATTCCTTAACTTCCTCTAAGCTCTTAAGATGTCTGAAGACCTTCCTCAAGATCCAACCACCTCTTGTAAACTATCACATCTACTTCATCACCTTCCTCATATCCCTCGACTTCCTCGGGGACTACGAGGAAGCCGTCAGATCTCAAGAGGGAGCTCACTATACCAGCGCCGCCTATCCTCACTGGGGTTGCGATGTATGAATCACCTCTCTTATTGAGTTTTACTCTAACGTAATGCCTCACTCCCGGAGAAGAGGGAACCCTCTGTGAGAGCTTGGCTCTCACTCTAGCCTTAACCTCCACTCCCCTGATCCCCAAGAGCCTCTGTATTATCGGTAGTAGTACCTCGCTAGTCGCTACCATAGCGGATACAGGGTAGCCTGGTATCCCGACTAGGAGCTTCCCTCCTAGTGTAGCGAGAACCGTAGGTTTCCCAGGCATTATGCTGAGGCCTCGTACTAAGATCTCACCGCCCATCGACTTTATTACATCATATAGATAATCCTTACTCCCGACGCTGCTCCCAGCTATAGTTAAGATGATATCACAGTCATCACAGGCTCCTATTAGACTCTTGATAGAATCCGGCTCATCCCTCGCTATACCTAAATACCTAGTCTCAGCTAACTCCCCTATGATAGCTCTGATCCCGAATACATTTGAGTTCACGACTTTACCCCTCTTGAGCTCAGATCCAAGTTCTACGAGCTCATCTCCGCTCGCTATAATGCATACTCTCGGCTTCCTCACAACTCTGACCTGCGTTATGTTCAAGGAAGATATCGCGAGTATTTCGAATGGGCCTAAAAATGTCCCCTTCTTGATGAGGACCTCTCCCTTCCTTATATCGCTCCCAGCTCTATCTACATTAGCTCCAGGAGCTACTTGCTTCAATATCTCAACGTACTCGCCTACTCTCCTCGAATATTCGAGTGGGACGACGGAATCGGCACCTTTCGGGAGGGGGGCTCCGGTAGCTACTTCAACTGCTTCCATGCCCTCTATCTCAAATCCGCATTCCTCCCCTGGCGAGGAGGATCCTATCACTCTCAGGACTATAGGATTATCTGGAGAGGCCCCGAAGGTACTCTCAGATCTCACTGCGTAGCCATCGAAAGCGACTCTATCGTAAGGGGGAAGGTCTGTAGGTGATACTATGTCCTCAGCTAAGACCCTCCCCAAGGCCCGCTCAGTGCTCACGATCTCGCTCGGGAGATTACTTATATAGGTCGATATCTTCGAGATAGCTTCATCGACCTTACTGAGCCTATCGAAGAGCTTGCTCATCTGGGTTAACTGAGCTCCCCAGTTAAAATAATTGCCGTGTAAATTTTTTAAATACATGACCTCTCAAGCTCCCCTAATATGCGTGTGGTATTGATGGGGCTGGGTGTAGTCGGTAGATCCTTCTTACGTTTGTTCATTGAGAAGGCCCCGGAATTGAGGTCGAAGTATGGTCTGAACCCGACTTTAGTAGCTGTAGCAGATTCCTCCTCAGCTGTCCAAGATGAGAGGGGGCTTGACCCCAGGGAGATACTAGAGCTGAAGGTCAGGGAGGGCTCTCTATCTGGGCACTCTCGCGAAGTAGGGATCAGAGGGGTGGAACTGATAAGGAGCGTGGACGCTGAAGTGCTCATAGATGTCACCCCATCGGATTTCAAGACTGGGGAACCATCCCTTTCATATATTAAAGCAGCCTTGAACACTGGAAAGCATGTGATAACAGCTAATAAGGGTCCATTTGCTTTAGAAATGCCTGCTTTAATTGAAATGTTTCAAGAGAGTGGTCTTCATCTCCTATTCAGCGCTACAGTAGGAGGGGGCGTGCCCTTCGTCAGGTTCATCAGGAAATGCCTGATAGGGGAGAGAGTGCTAGCTATAAAGGGGGTCCTCAATGGGACTACGAATTACATATTGACGAGGATGGAATCAGGACTACCATTCGAGAGTGCCCTGAGGGAGGCTCAAGAACTGGGTTATGCAGAAGCAGATCCGTCCAATGATATAGATGGCCTCGACTCAGCTGCTAAGCTCGTCATACTATCTAACCTCGCGATGGAGACTGATCTGACTATAAGAGATGTGGAGATAACGGGCATTAGAGGGATAGAATTGGATGAGAGGATATTAGAGGAGGGAAGGACCTTAAGATTGATAGCAAGTTCTGATGAATCGGGAGCGAGAGTTAGGCCTGAGATAATAGAGAGGACAGATCCCCTAGCAGTATCCGGCGCTTTGAACGCAGTCTCGTTCTTCGCTGAGTCGTCGGGGAGGCACACACTGATAGGGAAGGGCGCGGGAGGCGATGAGACAGCGATGGCTCTGATAAGGGACTTAGTAGAGCTCAGGATGAGGTTGAGCGAGGTGGGAGCTTGCTTGTGATGAAATTCGGGGGATCGATACTAGAGGGATCGAGGGACTTCATTGAGATCTCAGATTACATAATGGAGCAGAATGAGAGGAAGGTCATAGTTATCTCAGCGATTAAGGGTGTGACTGATTCCTTACTCAAGCTCCACAACTTAGCTGCATCTGGCGATGAAGTTAACGCGAGCAGAGTCCTATCCGACCTAGAAGAGGTACATCTTAGGATTTGCGAGGAATTGGGGATCAGATGCGAGGACGTGAGGAAGGATCTAAATAAGTTGGAGAGGATAGTGAGGGGAATGCTTTACTTAGGGGAATCGACCCCTAGGATAAGGGATCTTATCGCATCGTTCGGCGAGAACCTCAGCGGTAAGATCCTAGCTGGACTCTTAAGGGAAAGAGGGGTTAATTCAAGGTTCCTAACTGGTGGGGAGGCTGGTATAGTCACTGATGAATGCTACGGTAATGCCAACCCCCTTATCAAGGCCACTAGGGTATACTTGAGGACGAGGCTCTTGCCTCTCCTCGAAGACACCGTTCCAGTAGTTGCGGGTTTCTCAGGCGTCACTATGCTCGGCAAGATCACGACGCTAGGCAGAGGGGGGAGCGATCTGACGGCCGTACTGATAGGCTCCTCACTCTCAGCTCGTGAGGTCTGCCTTTGGACGGATGTGGACGGCCTCATGACGGCCGATCCCAAGGTAGTCAGGGACGCTAGAGTTCTGAAGAATGTCTCCTACTCCGAAGCTATAGAGATGGCTCATTTTGGAGCAAAAAGAATGAATCCAAGGTTTTTGGAGCCGGCAATACCTACTAAGACCCCAATAAGGATAAGGAACTTCAGAAATAGGGGGTGTGAGGGGACCCTCATATCGGAGAGCTCGTCTGGAAGTGTGGTCAGAGCAATCGGGATGAAGAAAGGGGTATCCATACTGACCGTCAGGGGGGCTCGCATGGTTGGGAGGCCTGGGATAGCTCATATGTTCTTCAAAGTCCTGGGTGAGAGTCATATAAACGTCGGGATGATATCGCAATCGATCTCAGAGTCAGATATATCTGTATTACTAGATAGTAAGGCAGCTGAGAGAGCTAGAGGTCTAGTGGAAGCGAGGCTCGGGACCCTCTTCAGGGAGGTATTGATAGAGAGGGATTGCGCAGCTGTAGCGGCGATAGGCTCAGGTATGAGGGGGACCCCGGGAGTGGCCGCTAGGGTCTTCAGAGCTGTAGCTGAGAGAGGTATAAACGTTAAGATGATAGCTCAGGGCTCGTCTGAGCTGAGCATATCCTTCGTGGTGAATGGTAGCGATGGGGAGGAAGCTGTGAGGGCTCTGCATGAGGAGTTCGAGCTCAGTAAGATAGAGGATTAAGCTTAAATTTTCCATACGGAAGTATTAAAGAGCCCCGGTAGCTCAGTCGGCAGAGCGGCCGCCTTGTAAGCGGCAGGTCGGGGGTTCGAGACCCCCCCGGGGCTTCGCTCATAAAAGATTTCGGGACGATCTCTCATCTCTCGATAGGACCTCTTATTTGAGAGTCAATAAAAAACGATTTTTTAAAGTCTAAGATAATTTTTAGGAGCCAAAATCGATGATAGTTCCTCAACACCTGCCACTAGGCCGAATTCTCTATTCAACCCACTTATCTCGACTTTATTTATGAAAACGGATCCTCCAGCTTCCTTAACTAACAATAAGCCTGCTGCTATATCCACTATCCTGAGGTCCCCCTTCAAATCGATGAGGAGGTCCAGCTTCCCCTCGGATACGAGAGCGAGCCCTAGGGCTATCGACCCATAATCTCTCCTAGCTATTTGCTTGAAGTAAAGACCAGCTAATGGATCCGGTTCCTGACAAGGGGCATATATCACTGGAGTCCCCCTGAAGTCCCTCACTCTCACCCTACAACCGTTCTTATACGCCCCCTTCCCTCTCTCAGCATAGTAGAGATCGCCTGAGAATATATTGAGTATTACAGAAGCGGAGAGGTCCTTGATGGAATTGGAGAGGGAATACGCTACTGAGACGCACGAGAAAGGTATCCCCCTGTCAGCATTAGAGCTGCCATCCACGGGATCTATTAAGATGAGCCCATCGCACTCACCCTCTATGAAACCGTTCTCCTCGCTCAGAATACTCGGTCTCCTCGATTCCGATGCCCATCTCTCTATCTCGAGCTTCGCTGCTTCATCGACAGCCCTAGCATAGTCTCCCCCTTCACTCAAGTATTCTAACTCCTCATCGGAGCCTAAGTACTCTGTCACGCGATCCTTTATTCTCAGAGAGAGATCTATGAGATCCTCGAGGATCATCTAAGGCTCTCACCCCAATCCCTTGGCTCTAGAATCGAACCTCAACCAATTCTCGTAAGATTGCTTATCTACATCTCTCAACTTACTCAATACGAATTCCCTTATCTCAGAGGTCTCCACGTAATCCTTACCCCTGAATACGCTTTCACATTCTTCAGCTATCTTATCAGCTAGCTCGACAGAAGATCCGGCCTTTATCAACGCAGAAACTATCTTCATCTTGGAGAACTCCTCCTCCCTCCCATCCCTCTTCCTCACCTTGGTCAAACTATCACCCGACCTCCATACCTTAAGTATACGAAAAACTTTTCTGCTCCTCATACACGCTCCCCAGATGGAAGTTGTCGTTAGGGTCATGAGAGTGCTGGGCGAGAGGTTCGTGGAGCCCGAGGATCCACTGCCTGAGAACCTCCAGATAGCAGTCAATATGAACATAGGTAGGGTAGAGAGACAGGGTAATTCCACTAAGTGCAAATTCGTGATAGATGTTAGCTATATGCCCTCTATAGCTAGGATAACTGTAGAGGGTAGAGTAATCACTAGGGGCTCCCCGGATGAGATTGAGAAGCTGCTCTCAGATGTTAAGGAGGGGAAATTGCCAGCTCCCATAGTTCAGAGCGTATATACGGTCGGGACTAGTGAGGTAATAATAGTGTGCAGATCGATAGGGGTGCCCCCACCCCTCCCACCGATACCCCAGCCCAAGTCGGAGGAGGGTATCGGTTACTCCCTTTGAGTAGTGAGCGGAACGAAAATAGTGGGGGAGCCCCCGCTTATCTCTGGCATCACAGTGAGCTCGTCATCTTGGGATACAGGAGCATCTAGTCCGCCTTTGGACTCAGCGGAGACTCCATTTATCAGTACTATCATCTTCAGCTTCTCTCCATCAGTTATGAGCCTCCTTACGTCCTCAGGCAGCCTCTCCAGCACTTCTCTGAGTGTGGCCCTCCCGATATCTAGCTCAATGACCCCTCCCATGATCTCCTTGGGCTTCCCTAAGAACCTTATCCTCATGCTCCCCCCTACTCACTCAGGGAGACCACTCTCTCCAGCTCAGGTATGACCCAATCGAGGCCCAACTTCCTCAAGGTACTCTTCCTCGGGATACCGTTCTGATCCCATCCCCTGTTCTCATAGTACCAAGTCAGCATCTTCTCGTAATCATCCCTGTTGAGCTTGCTACCGGCTAGAGGACCCTTAGTCTGGGGCTCCTCGAACCACTTAGCTGGGGGAGTATCTAGGGACCTGCTCCATCCTCCCTTCTCCCTGACCCAGAACGCCCTCATCAGCGTGTAGATCCTATCAGCTACTACGTGGAGGTCATCCCAACTGTAGTCCAGTCCCGTAGCTGCCTTCAGGAACTTGGGATACCACCCGAGATCGTAACCGACCTCTACCCATGGTAATCTGCAAGCAGCAGCGCTTTCGAAGAAACCACCTCTTACGTTCTGCATCCATATCAGCTTCTTGGCCCTCTCCTCGCTAACTATACCTCTGCCCTCCCTCACTTCGTAAGAGATGAACCAAGCGTCCTTGTGATGGGCGCCTATGGGGCTCGTCCCATAGGCTAGTGCCATCCCTATGTATGCGTGGCAATCGTATGCGCTTATCTCAAGCCCCTTCACATGCATCGCAAACCTCTCCGATCCCTTACCTATCTTCTGCGATGCATAAGCCACTCCCTCAGCAAGAATAGATCCGAAACCTTCCTTACTCACTATCCTCTTAGCTAGTTCCACGTAAGCCTGCCCGTCCCCCCAATCGAGCTTGAGGCCGATGTCTCCCTCGCTAACTAAACCCTTCTTCATCGCTTCCGTAGTGAACGCTAGCACGCTTCCCAAGCTTATCGTATCCACACCAAATTCATCAGCGATCAAGTTGAGAGTGAGGGCCCAATTCATATTATCTATCCCCAAGTTGGGCCCCAGCATCGCTATGTTCTCGTAATCCACTTCAGTATCTCTCCCCTTGTACGGACCCTCCTTTATCTCATTTATGTTCCCGCAGGGCATATTGCAATTCGGGCATCCCTTCTGCCCTATCTTGTATATCTTCTCCATAGCATTACCGCCCACTTTATCGTAACCATCGAAAACGCCCTCGCTCATGTTGTAAGTCGGTAGGGCAGCATTTGCATTCGCCCACTCGACAGTAGCCATCGTCCCCTGCCTCACCCAGAAATCGTAATTATCCTTGGACTTTATGTCTCTGAAGGACTCAGCTCCCAGTCTCGCTACCTCCTTAGGGTCTGCTAACGGGATCTCCTTGCTCCCCCTTATCACTATCGCTTTCAAGTTCTTCGAACCCATCACAGCACCTATCCCCGGCCTCCCGCCCGCCCTTCCCTTCTCAGAAGTTATCACTGCGAACTTCACGAGCCTCTCGCCGCCAGGCCCTATGACCAATATCCCTGAGTTCTTCCCATACTGTCTCTCGAGCTCTTCCTGGGCTTTGTAAGTATCGAGACCCCATAGATCTCTACCATCCTTTATCTCAACTTTATCGTTCTCTATGCTCAGAATAGATGGCTTCTCAGCTTTCCCCGATATTACTACAGCATCGTATCCAGCTTTCTTAAGCTGGACTGATGCCCTCGTCCCTATGTTCCCATCCCCGTAGCCCCCGGTGAGGGGCGATTTAGCGGCGACGACCAGCTTCCCGCTGCTAGGCATACTTATTCCAGTTAGGGGGCCCGTGGCGAGTATCAGTAAGTTTTCAGGGGATAGAGGATCAGTTCCCCGGGGGAGCTCATCCCACAAAGTTTTTACCGCGAATCCCCTCCCTCCCAGGAAGTCCACGGCGACTTTAGGATCTAGATCCTGGACCACTGACTTACCCTTGCTGAGATCGACCCTGAGTAACTTACCGGTCCATCCACCCCTCATGAGAGCACCCGGGGTAGCGGTACTGAAAAGTTAAAAACTTACTTTGCACTGGAGAGGGGATGCTCGATAATCCGGGAGATGGCATAAAAATAAGAGCCTCTATCGGGACTCTAGCGAGGATCGGAATAACGCGAGTGAAATTGGAAGTTTATCCGAGGACAGCTTACCTCCTCCTCTCGGGAGGCTGTTCAGCTAGCTGTCTCTTCTGCCCTCAATGGATCGAGGAATCTCGAGTCTCAAGGGTGAGCTGGCCTGAGGTGGAATTGGAGTATATTTTGAGCGCTCAGAAGCTATTCGAGAGGGTTTGTATACAATCCGTCCTGAGGAGGATGTTCTGGAGGGATTTAGTGAAAATTTCATCACTCTTCGAGATCCCCGTATCTATCTCGACTAACCCAGTGGGGGAGAGGGAGCTCTTTGAACTGAGGAGGAACTCTCAAATGATAGGGATAGGTATAGATGCAACTTCAAGCTCATTATTCGAAGCGGTTAGGAAGCCCGGATCCTTCGAATCCTATCTAAAATTCTTCGAGAGATCATTGAGGGTATACGGTAAGGGGAACGTTTACGTCCACTTAATAGCTGGATTGGGCGAGGATCTGAAGGATATAGTGAGGATCATGTCGTATATATACGATAGAGGAGGAGCAGTCGCCCTCTTCGCTTTCACTCCAGTCCCGGGGACCCCGCTCCAGGATAGGGAGCCCCCTCCAATAACTTACTACAGGTTCGTCCAGATCGTCAATTACTTCCTGAGGGAGGGGATCCCGCTCGGGAGGGTCAGATCTCTGGATCCCGATGATTATAAGGAGGCTTTCCTGACATCGGGATGCCCGGGATGCAACAGGCCCTTCTACAACGAGAGACCCAGCGGCAAGCTGTACAATTTCCCATCTAAGGAGCTCCTGGAGTCGAAATGGGAAGGAGTGAGGGAGGAGGTGAGGGCCTCTCTTGACTACCTCAGGTTTCTTCCCTAGGGGGAAGTTCATAGAGGTCAGTATAACTGGGAGGACTTGTCAGCTGAACTGCCCGATTTGCGGGGGGAGGTGGCTAGAGGGGATGCTCAGCGTGAATAGACCGGAGGATTTAGTTAAACTAGGCATTTCTGGGTGGAAGAGGGGAGCCAGGGGGATCCTGATAAGCGGGGGATATAATAGAGAGGGGAAACTACCCATTCAACCTTTCCTATGGGCTATGAGAGAGCTCAAGAGGATAGGTTTCGTAATAAGCGTTCATACAGGTCCTCTGGATAAGAAGGAGGCTCAGGATCTAGGGAAGGCTGGAGTTGATATTGCAGATTTTGAGTTAATGGATGAGAACTCCGCTAGGATTGCGAAGGGGCTCAATCTCAGCCTCGAGGATCATCTGAGGGGGATGGAGAACCTCTCGGGGGAGGGGATAGAGGTAGTTCCCCACATAATATTGGGGCTCCCCGGCTCCAGGGAGGGCTCCCTAGGGGAGTATATCGATATCATAAGGGAACTCAAGATAAGGAGGACCGTTATTTTAGGGTTCATACCTACTCCAGGGACTAAGTTTTCGAATGAAACAGCTCCAAGCCCTGAAACCCTCAGAGGGGCAGCCGAGGAGTTGAGGAAGGTCTCTAGGGTGAGCTTAGGATGCATGAGGGCTCCCTGGCTAAAGAGAGAATATGATAGGATGCTCCTGGGTATAGTGGATAGGATAGCGAACCCCCACGGTTCCCTGAATCTGGAGAGAGTTGAAGCTTGCTGCTCCATCCCAGAGGAACTCATCGGTAGTTTCATCTGACTAAAGCTATGAGGGCCCTTAAGATGGGGTTCCTGATACTCTCTGCTAATCCGCTCGTCGGATATAGGGAGAGCCCCTTCTTAACTCTAGCATCATACTCCCTCGCTAATTCATCTATCCTATCCTTCAAATCATCTATAGGGATCCCCCTCTCAACTCTATCCAGGATGATCTTATCGAGCTCTATCCTCCCCATGGCTAGCTCATAAGCTTCCTCATCAACGATCCCCTGGAGGTACCTCTCGGTGAGCAATCTCTCATATGCATCGAGTGAAGCCTCAGCTATCTCCCTCTTGCTCATCCATCTGGTCTCGTAATTGAGGGAGTTCATCCAATGCTCTGAGAGGAGGGCCCCCCTATAACCCTCGAAACTCCTCAGAGTTATACTGTATCCGAAGGCCTCCGGATCCATATAAGCTCTGCTCCCAGGATCGACGAAAGGTGCTAATGGAGAAACGAAAGAATCCAGCCTCTTAGAGATCCCCCTGAGCTTCTTGAAGTAATCAGCAACAGAGATTGCTTGCTCCTTCCTCTGGAAAGGGAGGCCCACCATGAAATAGAGATCTAGCCTCTCGAACCCCAGAGATTCGGAGTTGGATATCATCTTCTCTAATGATTGGTTCGTGTAAGGCCTCCCGAATGCCCTCCTAATGTCCTCAAAGGGGCTCTCTGGGGATATCTGTAGGTAGACGGAGTGAGAAGCCTCCCTTATGTATCCTAAGACCTCCTTAGGTGGTGGAGTGAAGAATTCGAAGATTAGCTCATTCTCCAGATCGAGATCCTTCAGGAGCTTGGATACTCTCTCGACCCTCCCAATCCCACCAATCCTCAGATCACCTACGAAGAATATCGGCATCTTCGATATCCTCGCTATCCCCTCTACCTCATCAGCTATCGCCTCTGGAGACTTTATAGCGAGTTTCCTCCTCATGCAAACCCTCTCATATGCGAATCTGGATCCACCGCATGTGATACAATTGAAAGGGCAGCCTTTCATCGTTATGACGCCAGCTATAGGGGCCTCATCGAAGGATGCGAAGGGGGAGCTCATAGCGAGATCCCTCGTCTTCTTGACATTCCTCAAGAGGAACTCATGATCTATCCCGAATTCATCTAGGGATTCCGGGATCCAGCTCAATGGGTTCTCCCTTATTTTTCCTTCATCCTTCCAAATGATATTAGGAGTCCTCTCAGGTCCCTCCTCTATGTACCTGAGGAGGGGGAGCTCCGCGCTATCTCCGGTTAAGATAGCATCGATGAAGGGGTACTTTATCACCTCATACCTGAAGTAGGTGGATGAGAGGCCACCGAGTACGACCTTACTCTCCGGGTGAATCTCCTTAATGATCCTAGCAATCTCTATCGCTCCCTGAGCATGTACAGCCCAGTGAAGATCTATTCCGAAGAGATCAGCCTCTATCCTCTTGATGTACTTCTCAACATCGAAGGAGCGGTCCTTCAACATCTTAGCGGCCAAGTTGAATATTGCGACGTCGAGCCCGTTCCTCTCGAGGTAAGTAGCTAGAGTCAGGAATCCATAGGGCATCATATCGAAGACGTACATGGAGGGGATTACCTCACTGATCATAGTAGCGTAGGATGGGATCTTCCTGAAGTCATAGACGCTCGGAGGGTGTATGAGAGCGACGTCCAGCCTCAAGCTTTTCCCCCGAGGTCAGGGGTATCTTTATTTACTTAACTCTTCCCCATGTGTGGGACTGATATGAGCGAGCTCACCCAAGGGTTGAGGAAGCTGAGGCTCTCAATGATACCAATGCTCCTCTCTGGAATCTCCCTAGCTTTAGCTCACTCCCCCCAAGTACTACCGAATGAGTACTCAATACCAGTACTAATAGCTTCAGCTTTCCTCTGCATAGTATCGTTAGCTTCTTTCACTATGGGGATAAGTAGAATATGTGAATCATTGGGGGAGATCTTCTGCAAGTTGAGGAGGCTCTTCAAATACTTGACGCCCGCTCTCCTGATCTTCACTTCTATCTCGATCTTCTACGGGATAGGAGGCCCTATTGGAATAGAAGGGCTGGTATCAAAACCACCCCTACTAATAGCGGCGTTATTCTTCATAATCCTCCTCCTATTGATGGCATACTCATTCATCAAGCTCAGCTCATTGTTAGGCTCGAGGTCCATGATGCTCGGACCTCTGATGATAATACCGTCTCCCTTCGCAGCTATAACTGGCTATGATACCGGAGTGATCATAGGATCTGCGTTGGGAATAATAGGATCGCTGATAATCATGCTCTCCCTGACTAGACTCATGAGGGCTGAGATAGAAGTTTTAGAGGCTGAGGAGGCTCCGCAGGAATATGAGGAGCCAGAGGAAGTCTCGAGGTTAGAGGAAATCCCGGAGAGGCCATTAGAGGCCCCTAGGAGGGAGCCAGTGGAAGCTCCCAGGAGGGAGGAGGTATACGAGAGGGCCCGTGTGAAGGCTGAGGAGAAGAGAGCCAGATTATTGGGACCGAATGGATTGACAATAGACCTCGAGCTCGGCGTCAGAGTCTTCGGTAGGAGGGATTTCGTGGGCTACGTCCCGGAGGAGGATCTGGACTACATATCGAGGAGGCACTTCGAGATCAAGGGGACGAAGGAGGGATACTTCATAAGGGATCTGGGGAGCTTAAATGGGACTTGGGTTAACGGGAACAAGATAGGGAGGGAATTCGTTAAGCTAGTCAACGGAGCTGTCATAGATGTCGCTGAGGTAGCTAGGCTCAGGTTCTCATACGAGTCGGAGGACCTGGGTGTGCCCGAGATATGAATAGGGGATCCTTAGGGAAAGTAGATAAATACACTCTGATAAGGATGCTGGGAGAGGGTGGATTCTCGAAGGTATTCTTAGCGAGGAGGGAAAGGGAGCTCGTGGTACTGAAGCTCCCAAAGGATGATGAGCTATCGAGGTACCTCCTAGCTGAGGAAGCTGAGATACTGGAGGAAGTCTCAAAGCCTGTACCTCACGAGAACATCGTCGGATTCATAGAGTGGATTCCTGATGCTCCAGCTCTAGTTGAGGAGTACGTCCCCGGTCCTACGTTGAGGGAAGCATTCTCAGGGAGGATTGCGACACAGGGAGATGCTATTAGAGTCGCTTTGGGATGCCTCTCCGCTCTAGAGAGGATACATTCGTTGGGGATCGCTCATGGAGATATTAAGCCGGATAACATAATACTCCCCAAGCCGTTACATCCAGTCCTAATCGATATGGGAGTCGCTAGGAAGTTCGGGAGTAAATCTCTAGCCGCTACATTGGGATGGAGCGCACCTGAGTTCCTAAAGGGGGAAGTCTCCCCGGAGTCCGATATATATTCAGTTGGAGCACTCCTCCTCTTCATGTTAACAGGCAGAGATCCCCCTGAGGATCCTTCATCCGTAAAGATACCAAGTAATATCTCCGATAACCTCAAGTACGTCTTGGAGAGATCCCTCAATCCGGAGCCATGGGGGAGATTCGGGAGCGCTAGCGAGATGTCCTTAGCCCTCATGGGGAGGAGGATACCCCAGGGGGAGGGGCCGAGGCTCGTTATCCAAGGTAAAGTAATAAATTTGACCTCAAAGATAACGATAGGGAGGGTAAAGAGGCAGGGAGGCACTGGAAATGCCGATGTCTGCCTACAGGAGATAGGGAACAAGAGGCTCTTACCCCCCGGCCCCCCTCTCGGGTGGGTTGAGATATCTAAGGTAGGTGGGGAGTTCTGGATAAGCGATATGGGTGCACCTGGGGGAGTCTGGATTCAGGAGGGGATGAGCTGGAAGAGGGTGATGGATTATCCCCTCAAGCACGGCCAACTGATATCTATAGGGCTCAGAGTCAAGGGAAGGATGGCCCTCCCCTATGTCTTAGGTAGATTTTACTCACGCTGATCTCCAAAAAGTTTTTCCGATAATGTGGGTCGCTTGATTGGTGACTCCGGTGAAGAGTGAGGGATCGACGCAATCTAAAGAACTGGAGAGCCTGAAATATGTCAAGAGGAAGATAGCTGTGATGAGCGGAAAGGGAGGAGTCGGTAAGACCACTGTCTCCGTGAACATAGCAGCTGAGCTCGCTAAGAGGGGTTATTCCGTCGGCATAATGGATACGGACCTCACGGGACCTAACGTCCCCAGGGCCATCGGTCTACTGGGCTCCCAAGTATATATCGAGGAGAATAAGCTAATCCCTGTAGAAGGCCCCTTAGGGATAAAAGTCATCTCACTCGGCTTCATGATAGAGGATGAAGACGCTGTCATATGGAGAGGACCTCTCAAGGCCAAAGCGATACGGGAATTAGTGGAAAGTACGGATTGGGGGGACTTAGATTTCCTGGTAATAGACCTCCCGCCTGGGACAGGGGATGAACCATTGAGTGTGATGCAACTCATCCCTCTCGATGGCATCGTTATAGTGACTACTCCTCAGAAGATCGCCCTGATGGATGTCAGGAGGGCGATAAGGATGGCTAAGGCTATGAACGTAAGGGTCCTCGGTCTAATAGAGAACATGAGCTACTTCTTGTGCGGTAGTGAGAAGATCAAGATATTCGGGGAGGGTGGCGGCAGGAAGCTCGCGGAAGAGGAGGGGGTCCCTTTCCTCGGTGAGATTCCGATAGATCCGGAAGTAGTTGAGCTAACTGATGAGGGTAAGCCCATAGTGATGGAGGATCCCGAGAGCCCTGTAGCTAAGGCATTCAGCGAAATAGTTGATAAGGTGCTCGCTCAGATTCGATGACAGCCATTCCAGACGGTATATATTCATAATTTTATTTTCCATATTACCTTAAAATGTTAAGAAAATTAAATAAAAATGAGCTAAGAAAAAATAAACTTCCATCTTTTAGATATAAAAACATACAGTAAGTATATTAAATCTCAAATTTTTTTTCAATTTACTGGATTTTTAGATGACTTTAACATGCGAAACGGTTGCATTGGTAAGTTAAGAAGTAGAGCATGTAACATTTATTTAGGTGAGCGCGAAGTTATCGCTCGATGAAAGCAACGAAAATGTTAGTTTCCACGAGCGTAGCATTAATTCTGCTCATGACGATAAGCGCTTCGGCAGGTACCGGATGCCCAGCAGTCGCACCCTCACTACCTCCACCTAAGATAGTCAGCCTATCGTATATAGTTAGGGGGACTACCGTCTACTTCACTGCCGTGGCAGCTTTCGAGAAAACTGAAAACGCAGAAAATATGCCAAGCGAGTGGATTTGGGATTTCGGTGATGGGCAGACTCTCAGAGAAACGGGCGGTTATAAGATAAATGAGACACGAAAGGGAGCCTATATTATAGTCTATTATGGTATGGATGTTACTCATACCTACAAGGATTACAGGCAGTATACGGTTAAAGTGAGCGTGAAGGGTACTTGGGGGGGATCAGAAGCCGTTTACACTGCTACGATAGCAATCACAAAATCGAATTACCCGCCCATAGTTGAGCTTAAGGATGTTTATCCAAATCCCGCGCAACCGAATGAAAAGGTTACATTCGTAGCTGAGGCTTCTGATCCCGATGGCCGCGTGACTACCTTCTACTGGGATTTCGGTGATGGCAATAAGCAGCAGGGGGCTAACTTAACTAAGGTAACTCACGCTTACTCGAGAGAAGGCACTTACACCGTCACTGTGAAAGTCGCTGATGATAAGGGGGCTGTATCGAATGAGACATCCGTCAAGGTTTACGTTAAGTCTAGGATGACTGAGACGAGGCCCCCGAATAGGGCACCGATCATAACTTCGGTAACGTTCAGCCCGCAGGATCCGGACCCTGGGGCTACTATATCATTCAGGGCATCCGCTTACGATCCCGATGGTGATCCGATAACATACACTTGGGACTTCGGCGATGGTACTGTGAGGAAGGGAGATGCTGAGATAAAGTATACCTATCCGAAGGAAGGCGCTTACACAGTTAAGGTGAAGGCGATAGATTCGAAGGGACTCGAGTCCTCCTATTATACTGTCAGTGTCTCTGTGAGGGGCAATAAGCCACCTCAGGCCTCCATAATTTCTATAAAGACGCTAGATAACGTCACATTCCTATTCCAAGGGATGGGCGTCGATCCCGATGGCAAAGTAGTTGCATATGAGTGGAATATGGGTGACGGGAAGATATTCACAGGGGAGCTCAAGGGGAACTCCATACCCCACGATTACCTCAATTACACATACTCGAAGAGTGGGAATTATACCGTGAGCTTCAGGGTTAAGGATGATAAGGGGGCTTGGTCGAACTGGGTGAGCAAGAGGATAACTGTCAAGATACCTGAGATATCTTCGGCCTCCTTATCTTGGATAGGTCTGGACAACCTATGGGTGAGCATAGGGATAGGTGCATTCATCGTGATCTTAGCGAGTTATCTAGCTGTGAGAGATTCCAATAGGAACAGCTTCATTGAGAGAGCTAACAATAGGAAGGTCATCGTGAGGAAGGATCTGAATAAGAGGAGACAGGGAACTCATGGGAAGTACTACAGGGATTACAGGACTTACGTGAGGAGGGGATCTAAGAAATCCCCATGGAACTAATTTTAATTAATCCCTCCCAATCAAGCACTTTATTAACTTGATAATACTCTCTCCCTCCCCTATCTTGTACACTCTCACTCTCCCCAGTCTCACTTCTTCCAATATACCGGCCCTGCTCAAGGCCTCCAAGTTCCTCTCAGCGCTCGTGTAAGATATCCCCAATTCCCTGGATATCCTGCTTATGTTGGCCCCTCCCACCTCTAGGATGTACTTCAATATCCTGACCCTAGTCTTGCTCTTCACAGCTTCGATTAACAAGTCCTCCCAATCCAACTGAAGTCACCTAAGGGACTATCTCCACTGTGTTATTATACCTGGGATAATAAAGGTCCTCAGCGGATATGACCCTCTCACTGATCAGAGATCTTATCTCTCCCACACGCTCTAAAACTATCTTTATCATTTCCTTAGTCACATAGCAGACCTCCTCGAACCCCTCCTCCCCCCATAAGCGTTCCATGTAAGCGTAGAGGCACCTACCCCTGCAGTATTTGAAGTAATCGCAGCTCTTACAGGGCTCACCTATCTCAATCCCCCTGATCCAATTATCTAGCTTCCCGAGGACTGCCCAACTAGAATCAACAGCTATAGGGCATGCTAAGACCTTACCGTTCGGCAGTAGTGTGAAACTCTCGCTACCGGCCCCGCAGGGAGGGGAAGGTAGGTCCCCGAATAACTCAGCCCTCATTATACCCAAGAAGGGGGCTATCCCCAGAACCCTCCCTTTCCTCATCTCCTCCAACCATAGGGAAACTAGTTTCCTGATTCCCGGTAGATAAGAGCGTTCTGACCACTCCCTGAAATCCCATCTCTCAGACCATATGACGTCGAGCTGCCAGTGGATGTGATCGAATATCCCCAAGCCCAAGAGATGGGTCACATCCTCATATATATCTGTCCTCTCCCAAGCGGTCATTCTAGCTATCAGATCTCCAGAGAATCCATATTTTCTCAGATTCTTCGCTGCCCCTATGACCCTCTCATAATTCCCCCTCCCCCTGCCCTCATCGTTCACTTCCGGCCTCCCATCCACGGAGAGGAGCACGGAGTCGAAGGATAACCAGTAGCTCAAGGGTAAGTTCTCAAAGAGAGTACCGTTGGTCTGTATTACGAGCCTACCCCTCCAACCCCTCGACTTCAAGGAATCCACCACATCCATTATCAGCTCAGGATTGAGGAGGGGTTCCCCTCCGTAGAAGGCTACATCGCACCCAGTCCTCATTATAGTAGCGATGAGGTCCTCCAGTCGATACTCCTCCGACCAAGGTACGAGCCTCGGATCGAAGCTGCCACCGCAGTACGAGCATTTCATGTTGCATTTCCCAGTGGTGGTCACTATCAGGATCAACAGCTCCACCCTCGATGCAGTAAATTGAGTGGAAACGTTTATTTATTTTATATAGTCAGTTCCCGTCTGATGTCGTATGACCTCATTGAAGGTTTTCCCTTCTTACAGACCTCCCGTCGATGAACAACCTATAGAGATAGTTGAGAGGAAGGGTATCGGTCATCCCGACACGATAGCGGACGGAATAATGGAGAGAGTCTCCTTAGAGTTGAATAGGGAGTACTTGAGGAAATTCGGGGGGTTATTACATTACAATGCGGATAAATCCCTACTAGCAGCCGGGGTCACGGAACCAGCTTTCGGTGGCGGGAGAGTAATAGAACCTATGCTGATCGTTTTCGGGGATAGAGCTACTACTTCATTCGGAGGGGAATCTATAGATCTTGAGGAGATAGTGAAGAGAGCGGCGAAGTCTTGGATAAAGGAGAACTTGAGGTTCGTGGATCCTGAGCGTCATGTGAGGTATCAAGTTGAGATGAAGCAGGGGAGCGCTGAGTTGACTGATATATTCAAGAGGGGTAGTAAGGTAATGGGAGCTAATGACACATCGGCTGCCGTCGGTTATGCACCCCTCTCTAGGACGGAGAGAGTCGTCTTAGATGTAGAAAGGTTCCTGAATTCTAAGGAGTTTAAGAAGGATTTCGAGGAGACGGGAGAAGATGTTAAAGTGATGGGGAGCAGGTACAATAATAAGTTAGACCTCACTATAGCTTTAGCATTCGTCGATAGGTTCATATCTAGCGAGGATGAGTATTTCAGGAGGAAGGAGGAAGTTTTAGAGAGGGTAAATTCCTTCCTGAGGGAGAAGTACAGTGATGCTTTCGACTCCATAGAGGTCCACTTGAACACACTGGACGTCAGGGGCAGGGGAGTTGGAGGTGTCTACTTGACCGTCTTAGGCACCTCGGCTGAAGGAGGCGACTCAGGTCAAGTAGGGAGAGGGAATGGTGTTAATGGAGTGATATCCTTGATGAGACCCAGGAGCTCGGAAGCCGCAGCTGGAAAGAACCCGGTGAGCCACGTTGGGAAGATATACAATGCTTACGCATATGAGATGGCAAAAGAGATAATAGAGGAAGTCCCATCTATAAAGGAGGCTTATGTCTGGCTCCTCAGCAGGATAGGTTGGCCTATCAATGAACCGACTTTGATAGCCGCTGAAGTACATACTGAATCGAACTTCGAGGACATAAAGAAGCAAGTGGAAGAGGTGCTATTGAGGGGGATATCCAGGATAGATCGGTTCGTTGAGAAGCTGATAGACGGGGAGGTCCCGGTCTACTGAGCCCTCTCCCCTCGACCCAGAGCGAGGAAAGTTAGGTAGATAGCTTTAGCTCTCTCCTCAATAATATTTTTCGCTTTTTCTCTCAGATACTTTGTATACCTCTCCCAATTCACCCCTCTCCTCTCCTCTATTTCTCCAATAGATCTCTTAGCTTCCATCAATACGTCCTTTATTGAACTACTTATCCCCCAGATCCTCCTAGCTACTTCCTCCAGAGATACAGGGCTCATTCCGAGGAATTCCTCGACTAAGGGCTTGAGCTCGAGGAACCTTCCCTCCTCCCTCAAGCCCTGAAGTATATAGCAGAGGGTCCTCTGATTCATCGAGAATAAGTCCTTGAATAGGGAGTCGAAGTCCCAGCTTACTACAGCGAAGTCCTCGTTAACGCACTCCTCGATGGGCGAGAGGTCCGCCCCCCTAGAATCGAAGAACTCCTTGATCAATACCTGAGTCTCTACGTCCTCCCCATCGTAGAGCCCTAGGAACCCGATGGATATTGAATCCGTCAAGTTTACCCCGATGAAATCTAATGAGAGCACTTTATTAGCCCTAGAAGGCCTTGGGATCATGAAACTCCTCCCTTCTAGAGCGAAGGGGATCATCTGCTTAGCTAAGATGTAATCTACAGCTCTCCTAGCGAACCTCTTCGCTAGGTCCCAATCGAGACCCCTCATCACGAACTCATAATGGGCTTCCTCATCTATCAGCATCATCATTACCTCAGATAGGTCATCTGGTTCGAAGAGATCTACCTCCTTAGCGACTTTGAGCCAATCCAACTTCTCTATCAAACCAGCGGATTCCGGTTCATGTACCATCATGACTTTCTTCTCACCTAAATTGGCCACTTCGTAATAGAGGGAGTCTACGTGTATGCCTAGGGAGAGCCTCAAGACGAGCATGAGAGTGGCCAATCCTATCCTGAGCCAAGTCAGGTCCTCCTTGGGATCCAATTCTACCGATATACCGTAAGTATAATCCCTGTAAACTCCCCCCGTTTGAGTTATCACAGGGAGGGACCTGCTCTCCCTGAGCAATATCGTGCTCCTCCCTACGTTCACAGGCCTCACTTTAGATGAACTGAGCCTCCAATAGACCCTATTCGGTACTTTAGTCCTGAGACCGAATCCATCTACTGGGGGATCGACCACGCAAACTACCTCGGACCCCACCCTCCCCCTGTAGTAATCATCTACTATATCAGGCCTCTCACCCCACTCCGCCTTTATCCTCTCGTACTCCTCCAACATGAATGCTAGGGCATCGAATGAATATATGGTCCCGTAATTGAAGGGCTCCTCGACGACCCCAGTTATTATCCTACCCTTCCTCCTGAAATCAACAACGATAGAGTCATTCCCATAATCTATACAACCCGGTTGAAACCTCTCGACTAGATCGCAATGACCTATATCCTCTAAGTACCTGAGCTCACCGCCCTCCCTTAAGATCCTCTTGAAGCCATAGGGAGGGCCGAACTCATAGAAGTTTATCATCTCCCACACTCTCTTTCCCCTTTCCGTCAAATTACCCTGTGAAATCAGCCCCAATTCCGTGAGCAATTTGATCTCTTCCTCCCTCAATTGATCCCTCATCAGGGGATTTACAATCTTGAACAAGCCCTCGAAGAGGATGGAGTACTTGTTAGATGGATTCACGAAAGTTATCTCGAGCGGTAGTTTGAGCCACTTAGTCATAGCATCTACTCCTCTTGAGAGGAGCTCTCTATCCCATCTGTATAATGGGAATATCACTGTCTCTGTCCATCCGACATCCTTCCTACCCTTCCTCCCCTCCCTCTGTTTGAACTCCCTCAAGCTATCCGGGAGTCCAAGATGGACGATCCTTATGATGTTTCCTATGTCTATCCCTTGTGAGAGAGTCCTGGGGCTTATCAGTATCTTGAGCTCCCCTGATCTCGCTGCATCCTCTATCCTCTCCCTCTCATCCTTAGGCACTAAGTGATGGTGGGAAGCTACCTTAGTTAGACCGAACTCGTTTACTAACCTCTTCCTCAGGTTCTCAGCGCTCCTTATACTGTTCGTGAATACGACAGTCACTCCATCATCCCTCTCATAATTGGATATGACTTCAGCGGGATCCATTAAGGGCTGAGGGCACTCTATACCCAGAGATCTCGCTATCTCCACTAGCTTATACACTTCCCTCTCGAAGGACTTATAGTCCCTCAGGGAGTTCTTAACATCCTCACCCACATCGCTCGAAAGGATCTCAGTCTCATGAGCCTTGAGGCATTCCCATACGCTCCTCAAGTTCTTCCCCAGTATGAGGTAGACATCGTTCCTAGGCCTGAACGGATCCCCCCTTATTATAGAGGTCTCCCTCCCGTTAGTCGAAGTGAGGAAAGAGGCTAGATCGTCAGGATTCCCGAGTGTAGCAGTAAGTACAGCTATTTGAGGATTCCTCTCTGAAATAAGAGATATTATCTTGATCATTGATAGGAGGAGAGCGATCTCCCTTGGCCCATAGAAGTCTAACTCATCTAAGACGAGGAGCTCTAATTTCCTGAGGAAGCCCAACAGGTATCCTCTAGATAACCTCTTGAGATCTACCAGTAAGAAAGCTGGATTAGTTATCACTAAGCTAGATGAGATAACTACTTCCCTGATAGCATGAGCTCCTTGCGATGATTCAAGTAACTCCCTCCTCCTAGCATCTAAGATCTGAGTGCTCATACCTAAGGCCCTAGAGTAATTCTCTAACCTCCTGATCTGATCATTAGCGAGAGCTAGAGTTGGATAGAGAGCTAAAGTCCTCTTCCCTTTAGCAGTGTAAAAGAACCACCCCTCTGTCTTCCCACTACCAGTCCCGGAAATCAATACGATATTCTTCCCAGCTTCAAGGGAATTTAGAGCTTCCATCTGATGTAGATAAAGCTTCTTCTCAGCTATCTCCCTACTCTTCCCCTCGTAAGCGTATAACTTTGGGAAAAGGTCTCCGAACTTCACTTCAACAGTTTTCGGCCTTATCTCATCTTCGGAATAAGCCTCGAACTCATAACCTAAGTATTTGAGTAAATCGGAGGATGAGATCCTCGTCAATTAGCCTACCTTTTAGGTATCCTTACTTCCAAGATCCCGTTCCTATAAGTAGCCCTCACTCTCTCTGAGTCGGGCTCTATCGATAGCTGTATCCTCCTCAGGAGGTCCCCCGCCTTTATAGTTATCTCCTTCCCCTTCAACCTGACCGAGATGTCCTCCTTACTTATCCCGGGGACTTCAGCGACTATGAGGATCTCATCCTCCAGTTCTATAACATCAACCAATTGCTCCTCTAACTCCAAACCCCTCCCCCCCTCTGATGAGGTATCTGCCTCGGGGGAGATCTCGACCCCCTCTCCCTCCTCACCATAACTCACATCCCAAGATATATCGCCATTGATGAAACTCGATAAATCCTCATCCATCTTCCTCAGTAGCTCCATCACGTCCCTTATGAAGCGATCGAAGGGATCGTCATAAGGGGTCTTCTTCCTATCTCCCACTCAACCCCCCAAGCCTATCATCCGTAACCCATATTTAATCGCTTACCATGACATCCTCTAGGATCTCAATATTTGAAATACCGTTCACCTTACTGACGAGTATGGACCTGGAAGCTATGTCCCTGAACCTAGGGGAATGTGTCACTACTATTACCTGAGGTATCTGGAGCGATGAGAGAGCCTCGAGCAGGGACTCTATCCTCTCGTCGTCCAGATGTATAGTCGGCTCATCTAGGATGAAGCACTCTATCTTAGTGGAGACCAGATATCTAGCTATAGCTAGCCTCAGTGCGAGCGCTAATGAGATCCTCTCACCACCGCTCAAGATATCGAATGAATATTCCTTTCCTCCTCTCCTCAGGATGGGAGTGAAGTTCTCATCGAGCTCTATTGAATCGTAATCGAATCCGAATGAGCTGAAGATCTCATTGAGCTCCCTCTCTATGATTGGCTTAGCTCTCTCCCTGAGAGAAGCTTGTATACCCTTATCCCTACTGAATATCTCCCTTATCTTCAATATTTTCGATCTGAAGTTCTCATACCTCTCCTTCCTCTCCCTGAGCTTCCTCAACTTCTCTGATTTAATGATCAACTCATCGATCTTCTTCTTTAACTCACTCATAGCTCCTTCGAGCTCCCCCTTAGTTCTAATGATCTCCCTCATCCTTCCCTCTGCTTCATTCAACTCGCTCTTCGCTTTAGATAGAGCGTTCTCATCGAAGCCTAGAGACGCTATCCTCTCAGAGAGCTCCCTGACCTTCTCAATATCCAAGGATATCTCCTTCGAGAGCTCATTCAAGATGCTTGAAATCCTCTCCCTCTCCCTAAGAAGTCCCTTAAGCTTCTCAAACTCTATGAAAGCATTCTTCGATCTCTGATATTCCTCCTCAATATCTACTACATTCAGCTCTCTCATCAAAGAATTAATCTCCCCCTCTAGATAGCTTATCTCTTGCCTCATCTTATCTAAGTCCACTCCAGCGAGGAGTTCTCTCAATCTCTCAGCTCTCTCCTTCAGTTTCCCAACTCTCTCGATATCCGACATTAATTTCCTATAATTCTCCTCTAGATCATCTAAATCTCTTACGGAGGTCTCTAATTCAGCTATTCTCTCAGATAAACACATCATATCATCCTTAACTCTTTTTAAGGAATCATCGATACTTTTGAGCTCCTCTAGATTTTCCATCAGCCTCTTCGATATTTCATCTACTCTCCCGATCTTCTCTATGGTCAGCTCTCTCTCGCTATCTAACTCTCTCAATTTACCCTCTATCTCAGAGATCTCCGCTCTCATCTCATCCAAATTCCTCCGAAGGTCCTCCTTGAGTCTCTCTATCACTTCTATTGTGAGCTTAGAGCCGCATAATGGACACCTCTCTGGGTTCGTGCTCAGCTCTCCTAAGTATATCGAGTAATTATTGATCCTCTCCCTCAGCACAGCGATCTCATCGTTCAAATTTTTCATATTTTGATCGATCCCCTCTAGCTTTTTCTTGAGCTCCTCGGAGAACCTTGAGCAGAACTTCAGGGCTTCCTCAGGATCCTCAGGCGCTCCCTCAACAATCTCCCTCAGCGAAGAGATCTCCTTATTCGATAAAACCTTTATTTCATCGATCTTCCTCAAGAGATCGCTTTCCTCCTCTTTAAGATCTGCTAGTTTCATGCTCAGTTTAGTTAGCTCTTGCCTCTCTCCCCTCTTCTCTTCGATTAACTCTTTAATCCTATCTAAGTCCTTCCTTCTCCCCTCTATCTCAGAGATCTCCTCTTCTAAAGCCTTTAGTTCACCTAGCCTCTCATCAGCTGCTTCGCGATTTCTCCTAAGTTCGGAGAGTTTCATTGTTAAATCTCTCAACTTGGAAATCTCATCAAACTTTGAGGCGATCTTTTCTACCTCTGGAAGCTTCGATAAGCTTTCATCTATCCTAATAAGGTCTTTTTCGAGCTCCTTCTTTTTCTTCTCATTCTGCTCGATCCTCTCCTCTATCTCAGTGAGCTTAGATTTCAGCTCGATGAACTTCCTCCTCTTTTCCTCGATCTCATCGACTAGATTCTTAAGTTCCTCTATCCTCGACTGAAGTGTGCGTCTTTGAGAATCTAGGTCGGAGAGCTCTCTCTCAATCTCCTCGATCTTCCCCTCTATCTCCAATCTCTCCCTATCTACATCTCCTATCGCAGCTATCTCCCTATCTATCCCTCCTATCTCAGAATCCAGCTTATCTATGACGCCCCTGAGCTCCTCCCAAAGTCTCTCGAGTATATCTATGCCTAAGAGCCTAGCTATTATCTCCTTCCTCTTCGATGGCTGGCTCTCCAATAGTTCTTGTATCTCGCCCTGCCTAACGTAAATCCCCTGAAGGAATACATCCCTACTGAAACCCAATATAGCCTCTATTTGGGAAGATACTTTACTCTGATCCCTCTGTAATAATCTCCTACCTCTCTCCGTGATCTCATGGAGCTCTGCAGAGACTCCCCCATCTCTCCTCCTCTCCCTAGTCACTATATAGCTCTTCCCATCCGCCTCGAACTCCAGCGTCACTCTCATGTAGGGAGCTCCTATCCTTATCAACTCATCCTGCTGCCTGCTGGCCCTATGGTATAGAGCGTAAGCTATAGCCTCAAGTATAGTAGTTTTTCCAGCTCCATTGTTCCCTATTATCGCATTTATACCGTCAGTGAATGATATATCTGTTTTCTGATGGGATCCGAAGTTCTCGAGAGATATCCTCCTTATCCTCAATATTCATCCACCATCCTCATGACTTCGTTCAAGAAGTCCTCCCCCCTCTTCCCCTCCCTGTACCATAAGTCGAATATCCTAATCGCGAGGGATTTGATGTCCTCATCTATCTTGAGTGAGCTTATGAGTTGCGATATAGTGTCCTCTAACCCCAATAAAGGGATTTCCTCTGATACTTCTTCCCTCTCCTCGAACCTCTCCTTGATAACTATATGGAGGGCATCGCTAGAGAGGGACCTCCTGATCTCCCCAGTGGAGAATCCGGGCTTCATAGATCCCTTCACGTAAATCCTTCCGCATATAACTGGCTTCTCCTTCCCCTTAATCTCATCCCTTATCCTCTCTATCAGGGAATACAGATCTCTCGTGTTCCTGATTATCTCAGAGAAAGTTATGAATGGTCTCGTCTCGAGCTTTATCTCCTTCACATCTATCCCGTCCCTCTCTATATCTACGGAGAGGATATACTTGCTCCCGTCAGAGGAGAAGGCTTCCCTCAGCTCAACTATCTCAGTGGATCCTGAGTAAGCGAAAACCCTATTCCCGCTCCTCCTCACGACCTTATTGTGGTAGTGACCCATAGCGACGTAATCGAAGCTAGTGCTCGCTATGTGAGGGAAATCGAGCTCGGGATAGAATGTTTTGATCATCCCCTTAACTCCCTGGTGTATCATGAGTACTGAGGGGCAGTTGCATAAGTTCTTGCATTCTCTCTCGAGCTTGCTTATCGCATCTGGGACGTCCTTACCGAGGCTCTTGTAAGGTAGGCCGGCTATGACGAGGTCGCCTATCCTCTCGACTCTAGCATTGAGCCTTATGAACAATTTCCCATAACCCAGCCTATTGAAGAGAGCCTCCATGTTCGCGATAGGGGAAGTTATCTGCTTCTTCACGACATCGGGCCCCAGCTCATGGTTCCCCTCTATTATCGCTATCGGTATCCCCCTCTCGATCACTCTCATGAGGGATTCGAAAGCCTTAACGAATGCTCTGGGATGCGGTCTGTAGCTATCGAATAGATCTCCAGTGTATATGAGTAGATCCGGTTTCTCGGATATAGCGATATCTATTGCCCTACTGAAGGATGAGTAGAAGTCATCTTCCCTCTCAGCTAGATTGAATTGAGCTTTCCCCAGGTGACTGTCCGATAAATGGACTAACCTCACTTCAATCACCTATAGCCGAGTAATAATCATCCTTGAAGTCCCTCTTCTCACTCCCCATCTTCCATAGCTCCCTAGCTTTCAAGCTCTCACCTCCCCTCTTGGCTCTAGATAACCTGATCTTTATGAGAGCTGGTATCTTGAGCATGGGACCTACTACTACCGCTTCCCCTATGTCTAAGGACGGGAGGTACTTCACCATATCCTCGCTTAGGAACTCCGTAGCTCTCCTTATGTAGGCTTGATCCTCAGGTTCTATCACCCTCAATATTATCTTATTGACCATTTGCGAGAGTATATCAGTGTTTATTCCCTTAGGCCTCTGACTGACTAAGCAGAGACCGACCCCGAACTTCCTCCCCTCTCTCGCTATTTGCGAGGCAGCGTAGTTAGTGTACGTATTCATCGAAGAGGGGACTAATATATGCGCTTCTTCTATGACTGAGAACACTGGAATAGGTATCCAGACATCGGATCCCATCCTCTTCTTTTTAGCTCTCTCCAGTAGAGTTATGAGAGTCTTACCTACGACTATATCCGTCAGCTCCGTATCTAATTGACCCAGATCAACGACAACGAGCTTTCTGTAATTCAAGTGATCTACTATCTCACCAGCCCTAGGGACTAAGACCCTAGAATATCTCTCCCTCACGTGCTCCAGCCTGGCTAAGAGGCTCAATACACTCTCCCTATCCTTCCTCCCGTACCTCAGCAGGTTCTTATCATCGGATCCGCCTTCCTCATCTACAGATAGTTTCACTATAGCGTGTATACCAGCCAGTAGATCCTGAGGGTCGCCATCTATTCCGGCCCTCTTGATGTAATCCCCTAACTCCTCCCTCATCAAGAGGTTTTTCGCATTATTATGAGCTCTTTTAAGGAATATATATATCTTCGCGGCAGATTCGTAGGATATTCCTATTAATTTAGCTATTTCATCGGTGCTGAGTGTCAATGGATCTATCTCAGGTTGTATCGTCTCAACATAGCATCCCTCACAATCCAGAGACATGTTAGAATATTCGGAGTGTATATCGAAGAGTAGAGCTACACCCCCGAGCCTCAGGATCTCCTCGAGTATCACAGCGACTGTATTCGACTTCCCGGCACCAGTGACCGCTAGGATAGCTAGATGCCTTGATAGTATCTCATCGGGATCTAAGTAGACATCTACATCATCCCTAGTCATCAACTTACCTATCCTTATCCCATCGCCATCGTTCGGTTTGAATATCTCAGTCAAGACATCAGTAGGGGCCCTCTTAACATCCGCTGCAGGCGATATTGGGACCTTAGGGGTTCCAGAGATCTTCTTCCCATCTAGGACCCCTATCGTCTTTATAGATGCTTTTATCCAATTAGATGGCCTCTCAATCAACTTGAGGATCTTATCGTAATAATTAGCTTGGAGCAAGTCCTCTCTCTCTAGTTCAGAGGCTCCCATCACGACATCGGTTATCATACCGAGCACTCTGACTTCCCCATCTTCCAGTATGACGTACTCCCCGACCCTCGGGATCACGCCCTCGTAAGCTACCATCTGGACCGAGAGGGGGGTGGTGCCCGGGGCGACCTTACCTAAGGAGTCACTCCCCAAGTACCTCCCTCCCGCTCACGATATCTAAGTGGAGGTTCTTGACTAAGAAGTGGATCAGCTTCCTCCCTACTTTCGCCATCTCGTGGGCTATCCTCAGATGATACGGATATCCCTTTATGGAGTTCCTCGCGAGGGATCCTATTATCTCACTTACGTCGTCACTATCCCCGAGTGCCTCTACCCTCAGCACATTGGCCCCTCTCTCCAATCTCGCGTAAGTTAAGTAAATCGAATAAGAGCTATCTATACCGTGATTCTGGAAGTCCAGATCCATAGGAATGGGCTCCAGGAATCCGGGCTTCATCTCACAGCACCTCCTAACTATCTCAATGTCGGGGACATTAGATCTGAAATAAGCACTACCCCCAGATCTCTTGGATATTGCTACGATTTTTTTAGACGTACTGAGGAGCTTGTTCAATGAATAGAGGAACTCATATCTTTCCAAATATGCTCTGGCTCTCAGAAACTCATCCCTTCCCAGAGTTTCACCGCCCTTCTCCCTCAGGACCTCCTCTATAATAGCATCTATATCTCTAGAATGCTCCCGACTTTGAGTTAGAGGTATGAGCCCGCTCGTTAGATCGAGTCCCATCCCCTCTATCCCCATCAGGAACTTATCGAGGAACTTCCTCACTTCACTCACTCGATACCTCGAGCCGAATGGTGTAGCCCATATATCTCCATCTACGAATGCTTTAAGAGATCCATCAAGTAGGAGGAGATCCGGATTCAGTGACTCTATTGTTCTAAGGGCCATCTTTATCTCCATAGTCTTCCTGCATATAGAAACCCTCTCAGTGTGCGCGAAAGCATCTAGAACGCCCATGTGATATTTCCTAGCTCTCCTAATGGCATCGTCTTTCTGGAAGAGGGAGGAGGATGTCAAGAACATCACCTGACCTTGGTTCAAGAAGAGTATGCCGCTCCCCCCGTCCACAGCCGCTATCCTCTCATGAGACCCCTCAGGGATCTCCTCCCACTTCAGCTTGTACTTGCTCCTCTCGATATTGAGGGAGCTCAGGATATCTTTACTCATCCTGATGAACGCTTCCTCAGGGGACTCGAGGGAGAGCTCATCTTCTAATGGCATTATTTTATAGTGCATTAGCTCAATTTTAACGTAACTCAAATCGAGAGGGGGAGCATGGGCCTGGATGTCTTCTTCAGACCTAGCTCTGTAGCTATAGTCGGCGCATCTAGGAGTGAGGAGAAAGTGGGACACGTCATCCTCAGGAGGATGGTGGAAATAGGATTCGAAGGGAAGATATATCCAGTTAATCCGAATGCAGATGAGATCTTAGGGCTCAAATGCTATCGATCTATCTCAGATATACCGGGGGGTATTGATCTAGTCGTAATAGCTGTTAGGGCAGATCTCACGCCAGCGATCATAGAGGAAGCAGCTGATAAAGGGGCAAGGGGAGCCTTGGTTATCTCAGGTGGGTTCTCGGAAGTGGGGAACTGGGAGCTCGAGAGGAAGCTCATCGAAGTAGCTAGGAGGAGGGGTATAAGGATAATTGGACCGAATTGCCTAGGGATATTCGATCCTAAGGACAAGATAGATACCCTCTTCCTCCCGGAGAGGGTAATACCTAGGCCTGGTGGGGGGAAAATAGCTGTAATCACGCAGAGCGGTAGTCTGGGGAGCACTGTACTCACGATGATGAGGAAGGAGGGCATGGGGATAAGTAAATTCGTGAGTTATGGGAATAGGGCGGATGTAGATGAGGGGGAGCTTCTGGAATATCTGATGGAAGATGAGGATACCGAGGTAATAGCAGCTTACGTAGAGAGCGTGGCTAACGGTAGGAGGTTCATGGAGTCCCTGAGGAGGGCATCTAGGAGGAAACCGGTAGTAGTCCTCAAGGGGGGTAGGACTTCATCGGGCGATAGGGCTGTGAGGAGTCACACTGGATCGATGGCGGGGAGCAGCGAGATATTCCACTCGGCTGTGAAGCAGAGCGGGGGGATACTCGTGAGCAGTTTGGGGGAGTTCTTGGATTCCACTCAGACGCTAGCATCACAGCCCCCTATGTCAGGCGATAGAGTAGCTGTTATAACGAATGGAGGGGGTTTCGGGATACTAGCTGTAGATGCCCTCGAATCGATGGGCTTCGAGTTGAACCCACCCTCTGAGAGGTTGGAGAGGAAGCTGAAGGAGATACTCCCCCCTTACTATCCTATCGGAAATCCGACGGATCTGACAGGCGACTCGACACCCGAGCAATTCCTAGAGGTCGGCAGCATATTCTCCGAGAGCGGTGAGTACGATGCCCTCTTCATAATACCCTTACTCGGGGTCCCCGCTATGATACCGAGTAAGACCTTAGAGGCATTATCAGAGCTCCTGGAGTCCTCAAAGATACCTATTGTCGCTGTAGCAGTACCTACGACTGAAGAGGTAGACTCTATACTGAGGGAATTGAAGAAGAGGGGATTGCCGATATTCCCCACGCCCGAGAGGGCCGCGCATGCTCTCCTCTCACTCAAAAAATATGGTGAAGTCCTCGGAAGCATGGGAAAATTTCGAGAGCCTTAGCTGTATCACGGGAGGCCGATACATACTGAGGGAGGCGGTGAGGAGCTAATCTTTTTATCTTCGAGAGGGTCTAAGTGGGGGTGGTCCCATGTCCGGATTCTGGGATAGGTTGAGAGCTAATATAGAGGCCAAGTTGAATAAACTGCTCGATAGATTCGAGGACCCGAGGGAGCAACTGGATTACGCTTACGATAAGCTCGTTCAACAGTTGCATAACGTTGAGATAGCGCTATCTAGGGCGATAGCTGCTAGGAAGAAGTTGGAATTCGAGTTAGAGAGGCTGGATGAGAGGATAAAGGATATGGATGATAAAGCTAAGAGGGCCCTTAAGGCGGGCAGGGAGGATCTAGCTAAGCAAGCTCTAGAGAGGAAGTTAGTCCTAGTCCAGCAGAGGGAGACCATAAGTAAGAGGATAGATGAGATGAAGCAAGACGAGGAAAAGCTGCTCTCTCTGAGGGACAATCTTAGGACTAAGATAGAGCTATTCAAGGCTAAGAAGGAGCAGCTTAAGGCAGAATATGAAGCCTCTAAGGCTCAGGTCGAGGTTCAGGGGATGATAACAGGATTATCAGACGACTTCGCATCAGCAGCTAGGATAATCGAGAGATCTGAGGAGAAAATAAGCGATATGAAGGCGAGAGCAGCAGCGATAGATGAATTAATAGCTACTGGAGGAGCTCTAGACTTACTGGAGCCAGAGGAGAGGGATGTCATAGAGAGGGAGTTAGGTAAGATAGAGCTGCAGGCTCAATTGGAGGAGGAGATTAAGAAACTGAAGGAGGAAGTTGGGGGTTAAATTGCCCTCAATATCTGATATCTTATCTTATTTGCTCTCAGCAGTTCTCATATTTTTCGGATTGATATTCCTGATAGCTAGCGTATTCGAACCTATGAGAGTGCTACCGGGGATAGCCCTAATGGGCCTGGGGGGCTTGTTGATCTACCTCAGGTATATGTTGAGGGAAGCTAAAGCCTCCGAGGAGAGGTTAGAGGCAGCTGTCATAAGGCTGGCTAAGAGGAGGGGTGGATTCGTCTCAGTAGCGGACGTATCCTCTGAACTGAACTTACCAGTTGAGCTCGCTAGGAAGATACTGGAGGGGCTCGAGAGGAAGGGACTGGCATTCCTCGACTTCAAAAAGATAGGAGATGAGGGAGTGGAAGTATATAGGATACTCGGAGCCTCCGAGGAAGAGGAGTCATGAGACCGGAGTCCCTGGCGGGACTCTCTCCTCCGGCTCGATTAGGACAGGCCTACCATCGACTACAGCCGCTAGTAGCATGCCTTGAGACTCCACTCCCATGAACTTCCTCCTCTCTAAGTTCGTCACTACGACTATCTGCCTCCCTATGAGGTCCTTCGGCTCATAGAACTCAGCTATCCCTGCTACGAGTTGCCTCCTCTCACTGCCCAGATCCACTACTAATCTAACTAACTTCCTGCTCCCCTCTATCTTATCAGCTTCTATTATCTCCCCTATCCTTATATCAAGCTTCTTGAAGTCTGAGAAGGGGACGTAGCTCATGAGATCACCTCTCTAAACTCAAGCTCATATATTTTTAAAGGGCTACTGGACTTATCCCCGCTGAGACCTGAAGAGGTCAGAGGTGATGAAAGTGGCTAAAGTATCTATAACGTGCTTAGGGGGGACTAGAGAAGTTGGGAAGAGCGCAATCCTACTCGAGGCTGGAAGGACGAGAGTACTGCTGGATTATGGGATGAAGTTAATACCTAAGCAGCATCCAGAGTTCCCCCCTATCCCGGAGGAAGTAGATGCCGTGCTCCTCACGCATGCCCACTTAGACCACTCTGGCGCACTGCCCAGGCTCGTGAGCCACGGTATGGAGGTACCTATATACGCTCTAGATATAACGAAGTACTACACAGAACTCTTGCTCTACGATTCCATAAAGGTAGCGAAATTGAAGGATCACGACTTAGGTTATGGAGCGAGGGAAGTGAACAAGACATTAGAGAACTTCAGGAACATAGAGTTCAATATACCGTTTAAGGTAGGGGACTTGGAGGTCACTGCTATAGATGCTGGGCACATCCCGGGGAGCGCTATGTTCTACATAAATTACGATGGCACCTCCCTGCTTTACACAGGGGACTTCAATACAGTGGAGTCTAGGCTAATGCCTCCGGCTAAGATAGAGGAGGTCCCCGAGATAGATATATTGATAACTGAAACGACTTACGCTAAGAAGGAGCATCCACCCAGGGATAAGCAGGAGATACTCCTGAAAGAGACTGTTATGGAGACATTGGAAAGTGGAGGTACCGCCATAATAGCGGGCTTCGCGATAGGCAGGTTACTAGAGGTAGCGATGGCCCTGAGGGCGAGGGGCTTCAAGGGCGAGATATTCCTAGATGGTATGGCGAGGAAGAGCACAGAGATAACATCGGAGTTCTCAAATAAAGTCAGGAATTATGAAGAGATGAGCCTGACTATAAGGAGCATGATCCCCGTGAGGGATTGGGGGATGAGGGAGAGGATAGCGAAGAGAGCTAGTGTCGTGTTAACTACATCGGGTATGCTGGAGGGAGGGCCCGTCCACTATTACGTTAAGGAGAGGAAGGAGGATGAGAACAGCGCTCTCATACTCACCGGCTATCAAGTAGATGGATCTGAGGGGAGGAGGGTTTTAGAGGAGGGGAAGATGGAGATAGATGGAGAGGATAATTGGATCTCGATGAGGGTAAATCAACTGAACTTCTCAGCTCACGTGAGTAGATCGGGCATCCTGAGGACGATAAGGGACCTCAGCCCTAGGGAGGTAGTAGCTGTCCATGGGGATAGAGCTAGTGATTTCGCTGATGAGTTAGAGAAGATGGGGATAGCGGCATATTCACCCGAAATAGAGGAGACATTAGATTTTTAGCTCCTCTTACTCCTCAATACGAATTCAAGCGGATATACTTGCAGGACCTTCCTCTCCTCAGTTGGCATTACTTCAATCAACTTCCCCTCCAGTCCGAGCTCCTTTATCTCTTTAGAAGCTTTCTCAAATGAATCGGCCCTCATTAATAGTTTTCCATCTTTGTAATGGCCCCCATATTTTCTGAAGATCCTCATAAGTTTCTCCTCAGGACCGCTCACTTCCCCGTATATGAGAGTGCCCTCGTCAGTGGGCATCTCATAATCCCTAGCGATATTAGAAGCCCTCCTTATCCACCTCATCCTCACTTGATACTCCTTCTGAGAGGCTGGGCAGAAGTAACCCATTATCCCGGTCTCCCTCTCTAAGTACTCAAGTACGACTTTAGCAGCCTCCAAGCTCCCCTCGACAGCGGCTTCGTCATCGATCCTCGGCCTCATACCGATTCTCAATAGGTTCTCTCTATTCGAGGGAGTGAACTCCAATTCATTTAAGTTCAAGAAATCAGCACCTACCTTATCGAGGAAGCCAGAGAGTAGGATGAGTTTCTTCACCCATCCCTCCCCAGGGATCGATGGCATCTCAGCTCCCACTGAGAATCCGAAGGAGACAGCCAGTCTGATCTTCTCCCAATTCCTCTCATCCCACGTGTGGAACCTTATCTCATCTACTCCGGCATCGTAGAAGAGGGATAGAGTCCTCTCATCTATACCGATAGAATTAGTGTAGAGATGGACATGGAACTCCCTTCCGAATCTCTCCTTAAGCAATTTGACGTACTCATAAACTCTATCGGGCACGATAGATGGTTCTCCTCCAGTTATCCCAACTCCTAGAGAGGAACTGTACTCTATCTCCTCGATGAGAGATGATCCCCCCTCGATAACCCTCTCGTTCACGATAATGAGATCTCTCTTGCCCCTCCTCCAATCCGATATCGTGCAGTAGAAACAGCTCTCGTATAAGGGACACTCCCCAGTTATGAAGAGGACGCTCTTAGCCCCCTTCCAACAGAGATAGCAGCCCTTACTCCATCCCCTAACTCTGAGTGCGCCTAAAGGGAGTTCCTCCATCTCAGATCCGCCAGCTCCTCAAGTACTCCTCCTGCTCCTTCGTCAAGTTATCTATCTCTATCCCCATGGATCTCAGCTTTATCCTAGCTACTTCGCTATCTATCCATCTGGGCACTGGTATCACTTTAGCTGGGAGCTTCCCCCTCTCTCTCACTAGATATTCGAGGCTCAGGGCTTGATTAGCGAAACTCATATCCATGACCTCACTGGGATGGCCCTCAGCTGCGACTAAATTCACCAACCTCCCCTCAGCGAGTAAGTAAACCCTCTTCCCATTGGGGAGTAAGTACTCCCTCAAGTTCTCCCTCAGATCCCTCTTAGCTAACGACATTAGCTCCAGGTCCTTGACAGATACTTCGACATCGAAGTGCCCAGCGTTAGCGAGTATAGCGCCGTCCTTCATCAAGCTTATATGCTCCGCTTTTATGACCCCGATGTTCCCAGTAGCTGTAACGAATATATCACCGAGTTTAGCTGCCTCTCGCATTGGCATCACGATGAAACCATCCATAGCAGCCATTAAAGCCCTTATAGGATCTACTTCAGTCACTATAACTTTAGCGCCCATCCCTCTAGCCCTATTAGCTATCCCTCTCCCCACATATCCATATCCAGCGACTACGAACCACTTACCAGCTATCATTATATTAGTAGCTCTCAATATACCATCTATAGTGCTCTGTCCCGTCCCGTAAACGTTATCAAAGTTCCTCTTTGTCTCGGCATCATTCACCGCTATCACAGGGTACTTCAGCTTACCATCCCTCTCGAGCGCCACCAACCTCAGGACCCCAGTAGTCGTCTCCTCAGTCCCCCCAGCTATCCTCTCAGCATAACCTTTCTCATGGGCCATTACAGTGAGATCCCCTCCGTCATCCATAGTGAAATCCGGACCAGCCTTGAGACATTCCTCTATCGCCCAGAAATATTCAGAATCCGACATGCCCCTCCACGCGTATACCTCTATACCCTCCTCGACTAGAGCTGCTGCTACATCGTCCTGAGTTGAGAGGGGATTCGATGGAGAGAGGAATATATCAGCGCCCCCATCCCTGAGAGCGAGCATCAATACTGCTGTCTCCTTAGTGACGTGCATACTAGCAGCGATCCTCAGGCCATCGAGGGGCCTCTCCTTGAGGAACCTCCTAGCTATCTCTGATAGAACTGGCATATGGGCCCTGGCCCACTCAATAGAGTCTTTCCCCCTACCAGCTAACCCTTCGTCCTTCACCTTCGGCAAATTCAACCCTCCCTCTTAGTTATTTGGATGAGCCAGTGATCCCCCCTCTCAGATACTTTAAGCATGTGGCCCGTCCTGCCCACCCACTCGTACACATCGTCCACGGTCCCCTTATCGCCCACGAGGAAGTCTAATGTCTCACCTGGCGCGGCCTTCCTCACTAGCTTCGCTATCTCAACTATAGTCCTGGGGCTCTTCATCCCCCTCAGATCAACAGCCCTCCTCAACGGACCACCCTGTTCCCGAGGGCTTGGTATATCGCTGAATCATCGAGGCCCTCCCTCACTATCTTGTACATGAGGAAAGCGTCCTCACCATCCGCGTAGTAGAACGGGATTATGCCGAGTTTCTTATATCCCAGCTTCTCATATAACCTTATAGCCGGTTCGTTGGATACCCTGACTTCGAGGTAGATAGCATCGGAATTGTAAGATAGGAGACCCTCCTCAGCCTTCAGCATTAGAGCCTCCCCTATCCCCCTTCTCCTGTGCTCCTTACTCACAGCTATCGATAGCACGTGCCCCAAGATGAGGGTGTCCTTCTTAGTGTAGTGCGGCTCTACTCTGCACATGACGTAACCGACTATGTTCCCTTTCTCATCCTCCGCTACGAAGAAGCTCCTCGGGAATCTCCTGTAATTTTCCATGAAGAAATAGCTTGGGTAGTTCTCCGGCAAGAAAACTCTGTTTATCCTCTCAACTGCTTCTAGGTCCTCCGGTCTGAAGGGCCTTATCCTGTAGTTAGGGATCATCATGCTACTATGACTTTACTAGGATTAAAATTAGTTTCGCGATCCCCGGGTTATGGGGGGTGTCTGAGTTGAGCGGACCGCCCCGATCATATTAAAAATTGGGAGTCTCATCAATAGGAGGTGCGCGATGAGTAGCGATGACCTTGAAGAGAGGGTAGCTGAAAAGGAGGAGCTAGAGGAGAGGATAAGAGAACTCAGTAAGATCGCTGGGAGACTCAATAAAGAGGTGGAGATCCTGAATAATAGATATCAGATGCTTTTGAAATGGATAGAGGATCTCCAGAGGAGGAAACTATCGCTAGAAAGTGAGATAACTGAGAAGAGATCGATAGTGAGCCAACTGGAATCTCAAATAAGGGAATTGGAGAGAGACATAGATGCTCTCAGGGAAGGTAAGGAGAGGATGAGGGCCGAGTTGAACGCTATAGAGGCTAGAAAATCTGTATTGGAATCTGAAGTATCTTCATTGGATCTGAAGATTTCAAACATGAGAAGCGAGTTATCTAAGCTAGAGGAGATATCTAAGAGCCTGGGCTCTGAGGTAAAGACACTTGAAGCTAGGAAAGAGTTGCTTCTAGCTGAAATAGATGAGCTGAGGAAGATGAGGAAAGATCTGGCTGAGGAAATAGAGACTATAGCGAAGCAACTGAGGGATTCCTCTGAAGCTCTCTTGAAGAAGTTTTATCCTACATTATCTGAGTTCAGGAAGTTCTCTGAAGTGATAGAATCTAGTAAGGGGATTCTCTCAGAGTTATTAGGGAAGGTCTCCGAGCTCTCATCAATACTTAATGATATAAACATGAGAAAGGAGCTTATTTCAATTTTAGATAAAGAAATAGAGGCAAAAAGGGAAAAAATTGAACTTTTAAGATCGGAAGAGGAGTCTCTGAGGATGAAGAAGTGGGGTGAGGGTCAGGAGGTATGATTAAAAAAGCCTCTAGGTGAGAGGGGAGGGATGCGTCATGAGCGCTGAGAAGACTGAGAAGATAATCAGGGATATTGAAGTCAAGCCCCAAGTTATGGAGCAGATGAGGAAGGAAGTAGTTAGATCAAGTTATATCACTCCCCAGTCCCTAGCGATGAAGTACAACATAAGGGTCAGTGTGGCTAGGAAGCTCCTGAGGGAGTTCGAGAGGGAAGGGCTAGTCGTATATGTGGATGGTAACTCTAGGCTAAGGATTTATAAAGGAGCTAAGGCGAAGATTGGTGGGGAGGGATAGAGCTATTTGACCCTCCCCGAGGTGGAAGCATAGTGAAAGAGAGAGTTGAGGGAATAGAGAGCTATATAGTTACCCTTAGGTGGGAAGGTGCTGATGGTATTGTTCAATTGGAGCTGATAAGACACCTCTCACCTATAACTATAGAGAGGTTCTATAGGAGCCTCCCGATAAGGGGCATGGTAGTGAGCAGCGGTGAGCTCATTTACATATCAGCCCCCATAGAGACCAGATCTGAGAAGTCTAGGAACTCGATGAGGAGAGGCCACGTCGCATATTCTATCTCTAAAAAGATGTTATTGATAGCTCTATCGGACATAAAGTTGAGCGAGCCCATAAATCCGATGGGGAAGGTCATCTCGGGTATGGAGTTTATTAGAGGATTGAGGACTGGTATGAGTGTGGAGTTGGTGAGGTCTTGATATTCGTTTGGAAGGGGAGTTCCGCAGTATACCTGAGGGCCGAGGGGATAGGTGTCCTGATAGATCCGTCCTCCCTATTCTCAATCGATGAGGTACGCGATCTAGGAGGGCTCGATATAGTCCTCTTCACTCACGAGCATTCAGATCACTTGGATATCGCAACTCTAAATTCTATGATCGATGAGTTCAATCCGCATGTAGTGGGGAATCCCGGGGCTTATAGGATAGCGAGGAGGTCCTCAGATATCATCAGGATAAGGGAGGGTGAGATGATAGAATTTGAGGGGATCAAAGTACACGCTCTGAGGGCTGTGCATCCCGGCTATCATCCTATCGTGCTCTTACTAGAGGTGGGGAGAGTATCGATATTCCATGGAGATTCTACAGGATTTTCAAAGAGTTTCTCAGCTTTCTCCCCTGTGGATCTCGCTTTCATCCCAGTAGGCTCTCCATCTCCTAATTCCAGTCCCTCTGAAGCAGTGAGGATAGCGAGAGCTGTAGTGCCTAACTTAGCTGTCCCGATCCACGGGGATGATAGCGAGAGATCTGAATTCGTAGAGAGGATCAAGTCATCTGACCTTAATATCAAGACTTTACTCCCTGAGATAGGGGAGATCGTCACTTTAGACCTCTGAAATGCTCCCAGCCTCCCTCTGGGACCTCTATCAAGCTGTCCCCCACTCTCAAGTGTATCCCCCCTCCCTCCACGACTCTACCTATCTTAATAGGCTCGACCCCGAGGACTGTGAGCTCATCCCTTACCTTATCTGAATCCTCCTCCCTCACAGTGAAGACTATCTCATACTCCTCACCCCCATGGAAAGTAGCGCTCATCGAACTCTCGCCTAAGAAGAGCCTGACTTCCTCATCCAAGGGGAGCTCCTCTATCAGGAATCCATTGCCGCTAGCTCTAGAGAGTTCTTTAAGCGACCAATAGAGCCCATCGCTACTATCTACAGTAGATGTAGCATAACTAGATATTATTATCCCCTCCTCAACTCTGGCCTCGGGTTCGTATACAGCCCTCAACGCCCTCCTCCTCAATCCCTCAGGTAGCTCTAATCCCTCTAAGAGGTGCTTGAAGCCTAGCCAAGTCAACCCGAAGCTACCTGTCGTCATCACGATATCACCGGGCCTCGATCCACCTCTCCCCACGAGCCTCCTCTCTACCCTACCGAAAGCGAATCCCGATATTACGAGCTCCTTCGACTCCCCTAGATCCCCCCCGATTAAGTAAGTCCCGTACTTCCTCATTGCTTCCTCAAACCCCTCGAATATCGAAGTGAATTCCTCATCCCCCATATCCTCAGGGAGACCGAGGGAACACATGAAGAGGAGGGGCCTAGCTCCTTTAGATGCTATATCGGAGAAGTTGGCTACTACGCACTTCTTAGCTAACTGCCTCAAGCTCATCCCGGGGAGCAGATCCGTTGATGAAGATACCATATCCATCTTAAAGACATATATACCTTCCTCCAGCCTTCTAGCTGAAGCATCATCCCTCCCAAGTTTCAGTAAACCGTGTGGGTCCTCTGAAACTAGCCTAATTATCTCATCGATGAGCTCCCTCTCAGGCCTCACGGGGCTCTCGGAAGCACAAGGTTAAATCCATTTCCCCAGCGTATGCTGAGGTGATATCATGGTCAGGAGAGTAGTCATCATGGGTGCCGCTGGCCGGGATTTCCATAACTTCAATGTTTTCTTCCGGAATAACGAGAATTATAGGGTAGTCGCTTTCACTGCAGCTCAACTGCCCAATATAGCTGGAAGGATTTACCCACCAGAGCTTGCGGGCCCTCTCTACCCTGATGGAATCCCAATATATCCTGAGGAAGATCTTCCAAAGATAATAAGGGAGAATGATGTGGATCTCGTCGTATTCTCGTATAGTGATGTCTCCCATCAGTACATAATGGAGAGAGCTGCTATAGCTCAAGCAAATGGGGCAGATTTCATGCTCCTAGGCCCAAAGAGCACGATGTTGAAGTCTAATAAGCCAGTAATAGCCGTGACTGCAGCTAGAACTGGGGCTGGGAAGAGCCCGACGAGCCGGAGGGTATCGAAGATACTGAAAGCTAGGGGGCTTAGGGTATCTGTTGTGAGGCATCCGATGCCCTACGGGGACTTGAGGAAACAGATAGTCCAGAGGTTCGCTTCATTAGAGGATCTAGATAGACATAATGCTACGATAGAGGAGAGAGAAGATTATGAGCCCCATCTGAGGATAGGAAATATAGTTTATGCTGGAGTGGATTATGAGAAGATACTGAGGGAAGCCGAGAAGGAGAGCGATGTCATACTCTGGGATGGGGGGAATAATGACTTCCCGTTCTACAAACCGGATCTCATGATAACTGTAGTGGATCCTCTCAGAGCTGGCCACGAGCTCACTCACTGGCCGGGGAGCGTCAACGTCAGGATGGCCGATGTGATAATAGTGAGCAAGGTAGATACTGCTTGCTACTCGGATATAGAGAAGGTCATCATGAACGTAGAGAGGGTGAATCCGAGGGCTAAGATAATAACTGCCGCTATCCCTTACACTGTGGATAAGCCCGAGTTAATAGAGGGGAAGAGAGTAATAGTCGTCGAGGACGGTCCGACTGTGACACACGGAGATATGGGCTTCGGGGCCGGTTACTTAATGGCCCGGAAGCTGAGGGCTGAGATAATAGATCCGAGGCCATACGCAGTTGGCTCAATAAAGGAGACTTATGAGAAGTACACTCACTTATCACAAGTGCTCCCGGCGGTCGGTTATGGGGAAGCCCAGATGAAGGAACTGGAGGAGACCATAAACAAATCACCGGCTGAGGCAGTGGTCCTAGGGACTCCCACGGACATAAGCAGGTATCTGAAGATAAACAAACCGGCCGTCCACGTTTACTACGAGCTACAGGAGATAGGATCGCCGACACTAGAGGATGTGATAGATGAGTTCCTGAAGAGGGTCGGCTTATGAGCGAGAGAAGGATCTGGTTGATGAATTGGAGGGAGTTCAGGGAGGCCATTGAGGACACGGATCTAGCGATACTCCCGGTAGGTGTCTGCGAGGCTCACGGACCCCACCTCCCCCTGGGGACAGACTTCCTCATCCCGGAGTGGATCGCCCTGAACTTAGCTGAGAGGCTGAACGCATTGATAGCTCCTCCGATAAACTACGGAGTGACTCTAGGCCTCTCAGGTTACTTCGGCACGCTTAGGATAAGTGAATCGACGATGGAGTCTCTCATGTACGATGTCTTAACTGATTTGATGAGGAACGGGTTCGAGAAAGTGATAGTGATGAATGGGCACGGGGGCTCTGGTCAAGTAGAAACTATATTGAGAGCGATGAGGAGGGCGTGGTTCGACTACGGATTGAAGTCAGCTATGGTAAATTGGTGGAGTTTAGCTAGGGATCTGGCTGAGGAGATATTCGGGGGGAGCGGAGGGCACGCTGGTGTAGATGAGACAGCGATGATCCTAGAGATAGATCCCTCCTTAATCAGGGGGGAGATGGAGAGGGAGGAGATATATAGGACGAGGGAGGGCATCTACGCAGTCCCCACTCCCGGCTCTATAATCTCCTACGATGATAGATTCTCTATTAAGATACCTGATAGGGATAAGGCCTCTGAATTCGCTAATAAGCTACTGGAGAGGATCTTCAGTGAAGTGAGAGCGATAGTCGAGGGATGGGAGAGGCAGGAAATCCATATATCATAGGAGGCTCTCCCTCCAACTTTTTACCTTTAAAACAATCCTTCTGACGTCATCGGCCCTGTGCATTCCCCTCTCCCTCGGATAAATTGCTAGATAAGGTATATTAGTCCTCATACCGGGGATCACCCTGAGGGGATCTGATTTAGAGTAGATGGATAAGCAGACTACTCTGTCGCTTCTCAAAAGGCCCTCAGGACTCCTTCCATCCACATAGACGAAGCCTATCCTCCTCTCCCTTATCCTAGAGGAGATCTCGAGGGCCCCCTCGCCTATCAACTCTAGAGCTATGTAAGAGTTCCTGCCCACTCCAGAGAGTATCCTCTGCAACTTGCTCATGACAAGCCCATAATTCTGCGGGATAGCAGTATTTGAAGGTCTTATTATTGAGAAATCAGCGTTTAAAGAGAGTGAGAGGTTTATTGAATCCTCGATACTTCTGATAGAAGCCTCCGAGATATAAGGGTTACTGCTGAAGATATTAACGTCAGTCTCAGGGGATCTAACAGCTACTACGACATCTAAGCTGTTGATGAGATCCCTCAAAGCCCTGAAACTCTCCCTGTGTAATGCCGATGGGAAATAATGAGGGGGATCTGTGGATATAACGAGGCCCTCGCACCCTATTTTAATGAGATGAGCTGAAGCGTCCCCAATATCTGAACCCCAGAAGAATTCCGTGGAGCAAAGGAGCCTTAAAGCATCCCTCCTAGCTGACTCTACCATGAGAACCCCTCTAGATTTCAGGGCTACTTCAAGGGGTCCCTCTTTCCTATTAAATATTCCTCCCGAGCTCTCTGGATCTAATCCTATAGAGACGAACTCCAGGGATAAACTCCCGGAGCTTAAAGTCTGTTAGGTAGTATAGGGGAGTCAAAGAGAACATATTTCACTTTAATATGGGGAAATTACTCTCGAAATTTCTTTATGCGATCCAATAGAGCTGGAAGATAGTTAATCTGAATGACCCATCTAAGTATCTCTTGAGGGACTTTGATCACTCTAAAAAGTTATTTAATTTATCTATCATGATCATAATGTAATTTTAAATGAAGTCTCGCTCTTATGAGTTATTTCCATGACAATGACTTGAATAGGTATATTTTTATTAGATTGCGTACAATAGATCGAGTTCATGAGCTCATCTCGGGTATATTTCCACTCCGGCTGATAACAATCGAGTAGAAGTATGCTGTGTCCCCTGAAGTCTTCTAATTACGCAACTCCAAATTTTTTCCAAATAAGGATATTTTTTTATTCTTTTATAGATTTTTCTACATAATTGCAAAATATATTTTTTCATAATTGAGAATGCCTTTTTTTCATTGAATATGAATTGGAGGCATCATAGTGGGGGTATCAAGAAATTTATATGTTTCAGTGGACTGAACACTTGATGTGATAGGTAAGCCTATCATCCATATAGCTGGCGATGGCTCATTCTTCAGAAAAGCTTATATTTAAGTGCTTATGCATAATACATGGCCCATATAGGGTTTGTTAAGAGGTGATATGGTATGCCCCAGAAGCAGACTAGGTATCTCCCCCTAGCACCCGTGTATAGGATAATCAAGAGCGCGGGCGCTGAGAGGGTAAGCGACGATGCGAGGGAGAGGATGGTCTATCACCTCGAGAGATTCGCTAGGGAAGTCGGGGCGCAAGCTGTAGAGCTTGCGAAGCACGCAAAGAGGAAGACAGTGACCGATAGAGACATAGAGATGGCTGTTGAGGCCGTCTGGAAGAGATAAAGACCCCCTGAATAAACATTTTAAATAAACATCTTTTTTCTTTTTTAAGTTAAGTGACGTTATCATACACTTAACTTATTTTTACGGTATCTTTTATAGATCCTTCTCTAATAGAACTATCCAGGAGAAGTATCAGGAGATCCACTAATAAGAGTGTGATGAAACCGGCTGCCCCCGTAATCCCGATGATCAGATCGTTCCCTCCTTTCACTGCTAAAATAGATAGTCCTGTAGTGCCATTGAAAGAGCCATGGAGAATCGCAGCAGCGACGACTGATTTCGACTTCAATCTAATGTAACTGAACAGGGGAGAGAGGAGGAGGCAGAAGATTATCATCATGATTACACCTTCCACCGGATGCTGAGGATACCTGAGTCGCCCTTGGAGGATGAGTGGAGCGTGCCATATACCCCAGATGAGCCCGATGATAGCAGAGGATTTCCAGAACCCTATATCGATTAAATTCCTTAGGAGAAAACCTCGCCAACCCAATTCCTCACCGAAGCCACTGACCTCCTCCCCGCCCTGAAGGGCGATGGTTCCCCTAGAGCGAGGGGGTTTGGGATTACATCCCCTCTTCCTGAGGGTTCAATCCCGGGCCGGGTCTCCGGCCCATTACCCCTATCCCTCTCGGGACTCGGGGTTATGAGTATGTTGTATGCTCCTACTAGGTCTGCGTTGAACACTTTGTTTAGCTTGGTGCATTTGAATAGTCCACGCTTAATTCTCTCCCCGCATCCCTCGCCGTGGATTGGGCACTTAGACGATGTATACGCCTCATCTACGTAGACTACTGTTATCCCATACTCTTCTGCAACTTCGTGGATTCTCCTCAGTAGGTAGCCATATGCCCAAATGTGGACGTTGTTGAAGTTTCCGTTCTCCTGGGCAATATATTTGGGATAGCCGACCTTGATGACTGAGACTCCAACACTATACAGCCATTCAATTGCTTGTCTAACCCTTGAGTCAATATAGGCTTTAACTTGCCTCCTCCACTTAGAGTACATAGACCTGAGCCTCCTAGAGTTCAAGTCATGCTTATTCAGTGTGGACTGGTACTTGGCGATCCTCATCCTCCAGTAGTGAGATATCGCTTTAAGCGGTCTACCATTAACAAACTTTGCCAAACCATTTTCAACGTATATAGCCATCAAGTTGTTAATGCCGATATCGATGCCTACTACTAGATTCCCTCTCGGTCTCCTCGGGACGCTAGCCCAGACCCCCCTGATGGCTTTCTCGCTCGCCTCGAATGATATGTGGGCATACCACTTCTTCCTGTCTGGATCGTAGTGTATCTCCAGCCTGCCCTGCTCTCCCCTCAAGTGTATCAAGCCCTTGTACCTCACTTCTATCCTTCCAATAGCTCCTAGTCCCTTGAGGACTATTTTATCACCCTCTACCCTATACTGGTCTTTCCTCAAAACAGTCCACAGGACCCTCTTATTGTTTTTCTTCTTGTAACCTGGTGGATTGACTTTCGTAATGAATGGCGGTAGCTTGCCTTCCTTCTTGAGCTTCAGCATTTTGAAGAAGCTCTTCCACATCTCATTGTTCTTGTTTAGGATTTGCTGTACTGTGGCAGAACCTATGAGTGTTTTATACTTCTCGTAGTACTCTTTGTATGTTGCTTTGAGGTCTACACCTCTCTTCTCGAAGAACGCTCTCCTCCTAGCGTAGTTCACTTCATTCCACAGCTTAGAGGATAAACTGCATAGCAGCTTCAACCTCTCCTCAGCGTCTTTATCAACTATGAGCCTTACTATGCTTGCTCTCTTCATCTCTCTTTCTCCCACTGCTCCTCAACATACTTCTTAACTATGTCTGCTGTTACATTTCCAACCGTTGCTACAAAGTAGCTCCTATCCCACAATTTCCCACGAATAGCCCTAGTCTTCAGCTCCGGAAACCTCTGCAATATCCTCCTAGCACTCTTACCCTTAAGATAATTCACAATATAGGCTGGAGAGTGCCTTGGAGGGCATAGAGCAAAAACATGGACGTGATCAGGCAAAACCTCTATAGCTAATGGTTCGCATCCCAACTCTCTGAGTATTTCGCTCAAGACCACTCTAGTGTATTCAGCAACATCTCCCACAAGAATATCTCTGCGATACTTTGGAATCCAAACAAAGTGATATCCACACCAGTACCTAGCATGCCTAGTACTCCTAAGCTTCATCCATTCTAGAGATTCGCCCTCCAAGGCACTCCTCCAGAACACACTATAGGATACACACCTTATAATCATTTCTATCCATCCCCGCCCTAAAGGGCGAGGCTTTCGGTTGTAATGAGTAGCGGAAGTAACCAGGCCACTAGCCACCATCTGTTCAATTTGAGAGAGATCCCTAGGGGCTCCTTCAACTGTTCCCTACAGACGAACCTCTGGACTAGAACAGCTGATATCATGGGCATGAACATGAATACTACTCCTATCATGAGTCCACTATAGGTCTCCCACTTCCCCCCTAAAGCTGAAAATAGTATTACTGTGAGCCAACTTAATATGAAAGTTATTCCGACAAATAATCCAACTCTCCTGACTCTCTCACTCAATATAGCACCCTCATCCAGGCTGAATGGATATCTTCAAAAACCTATTTAATGTTTCGGAAGGTCCTCAGAAATATTAAGTGAATAGCGGGAAAGAGAAAAGTAAGGACTCCAACTTTGGAAGGGGAGCGGGCCCGGAGGGACTCGAACCCCCGACCTGCGGCTCCGAAGGCCGCCGCTCTATCCTTGCTGAGCTACGGGCCCTCTTAATGATGAGTATGTGCTCATCTATAACCCTTCCTGAAGGATCAATTTCCCCCTGAACCGTTCACGTTAAATATGAAGAGGGATCAAGTGAGCTCAATGGCCGAATTAACGTTCGGTGGTATGAATAACCCACATAGGGATCTGATGAGTGAAGTTAGGAGTATACTGGATATTGGAATGGACTTCGTGGAGCTAACGGTTGAATGGCCTCTCTCCTGGGTGGATTCTGTGGAGAGGAGGATAGATGAACTCAAGGATGCTGTGGAATCTCATAACGCGTTCCTGCTCGTGCACTCCCCCTATTACTTGGAGATAGCCCATCCATACGAGGAGGTCAGGAGGGGGGCTTTGAAGGAAGCATTGAAGATCCTCGAAGTGTCCAGGAAATTGGAGTCCACATCAGCTACATTCCACCCATTCACCCCTGGCTGGCTCGCATCGATCAAGGAGAAAGCTAGAGAACTAAATGTAGTTGGGTTCAGGGAATTGGTTAAGCACGGGAGGGAATTGGGAGTCCAGATCTTAGTTGAGAACGTGGATCATGGGGCCTTCAGATCCCCGCCCGATATAAGGTACCTCCTGGATCATGTGGATGGCCTCCTCATGACGTTAGATGTAGGACATAGCGTAATTAACGGTGGTCTAGAGAAGCTCAAATCCTACCTCAAGAAGTGCGGAAAGGAGATAGTGCACATGCATATTCACGATAATGATATGAGCAGCGATCTACATCTACCGATAGGGGCTGGCAGGATCCCCTGGCCCGAGGTCCTCGGTGAGATCTCGAACTACAGAGGTACAGTCACGCTAGAGGTCCACTCCAGCGATCCCGATTACCTGAGGATATCCAAGGAGAAGATACTATCAATCCTCAAGCCTCAGGAGGGAGCACGTCATCAGCGTTATGAGCAGGGAGACTAAGATCCCCAGTATAACTTGTCCGATCGTATGTGAGCCGGATTTCCACCTGGACCAGGCCAATATCGGTATTAGGAGGATCATCGGATATCCGAGCTCGTTCCCCGAGTATAGGAGGAAGGTTGCTGGTCCAGTTATCCCAGCCATATGCACGCTGATCTTCGTCACCCCTCTATTTATCAGCATGAGCGCCAAGCTCACGAAGAGGTAAGTGAGGGCTAGGGTTGACAAGGTCCTGCTGCCGAAGAACCTCAGGAGGATGAATCCGATTGAGTAAGATAGGGATGCCTGCAGGAAGAACTTCCCCCTCATCGATCTCTCCGGGACGAGTATATCTATCTCCCCCCTCAAATACCTCCTTATCACATCCGCTATCGGCATTAAGACGATGAAGATTATCGAGAGGAGAAGGCCGAGGGAGTCCCCTTCCTTAAAGCCTATAGCTAGCACGGCTAAGAGGCCCACTGTTACTGGGGAGAGTACTAAGGCCAGAGCCCTATGGCCATCCATTTACATCCCGAGCTATATTGCTACCCTTTTATAAAAGGAGCTGATACGATAGCTTATGAGCAAAAGGTTAGCTCTAGCGTACTCCAAAAAGGACCCGGCTGGCTCAGGTATGGCTCGCGAGATAAAAGATATGATGGGCGAGGAATTCGAAATCTCGGATAAGAGATGTGAGCTAATTGAAGTAGATAGAGAGATGCTCTATGTGAGTGGATCTCATTTCGAGGGTTTCGATTATCTAGCGGTGCTATCGAGGCACAGCGGTACGCCAAATCATCCGATATTCACAGCTCATGTATCCGGGAACTTCGGGAGGGCTAGATACGGCGGGGATCATTTCAAGTTATCCATAGCGATACCCTCCCTGATGAAGGAATACCTAATCTCAGTGAGTAAGAGAGCTGGAGAGATAGGTTACTGGGTCGGTTTCGAGCCAACTCATCACGGCCCCACTTTAGATATTCCGACAGCTTTCCTAGAGATAGGTTGCGATGAGACAGCTTGGAGGGATGAGAGGGGATTGAGGGCCGCGGCTGAATCTATCTTAGAGGCAATAGAGTCATGGGAAGATGGTAAGTTCGTAGCAGCTGTAGCATTCGGAGGGCCTCACATAAACGATCACTTCACTAGAGTCGAGCTCTTCACGAAGTTCGCGATAGGACATGCGGTGAGGAAGCTAGATGCTGAGTGGGTGGATAGGGAGATGGTGAAGCAAGCGATATCGAGGAACGGCGAGCCCACTGAAGTAGCTATAGTTGATAACAAGGGATTGAAGGGAGAGGATAGGGAGAGGATAGAGGAGGCTCTTAGGGACCTAGGTCTCGAGATAATCAGAGTTAGGAAAATTCTGAGGGATGAACTTGGTGAGGAGGAAGGTGAGGAGATATAAGACCCTTTTCTTCTTCGATAGGACTGTCCCAAGGGACTTCTACTTCTCAATTCAGAGGAGGTTGAATTACTTAGGTTATGGAGCTGTTTGGCAGCCTAGGAGCACTGTAAAAGGTAAGGAGAGAGATATAAGGGAGATCTTAGAGTATTGTTTGAATAGAGGTATCGAGATCTTCGTGACATTCTCGAGGAATATCGAGATACCGGAGGAGTACGAGGGTAAGATAAGATTGATAAGGCTGAAGGGTGGCAGGAGGAGGACAGTGAACAAGGTCATTGCGAAGCTCTTCCTAGAGCTCAGAAGAGATCAGGTCAATTGAGGACATCGGAGGATCTAGGATATTGAAGAAGATCCTAAGCGAGCTTAAGGATATGAGCCATATTTATATTGAAGATTCTCGGGTAGTTTAGGTTTTCCACTGAATCGAGTGGGGAGATAATAGTCTAGATCCACGACAGAGGGCCTCGCCTCTCAAGGCGGAGTGGTCCTAGGGTTTGCGTTACTCAAGTAACTCGAGCGTTCAATTAATCATACAGTGAGATCGATGCACTATCGAGGATTTGATCATAAATATTTATAAGCTGCAGCTCCCGGCTCCGGTGGGGAGGACCTAGCGAAGTGGCGAGATCTCCCTCAGGGAAGTTGAACAGTAAGAGGACTTTCATAAGGAGATTAGTGCTCGATGTAGTGAAGCCTCATGAACCTGATATAATAGAGGTAGCTGATGCGATCTCGAAGCTCAATGGAGTTAAGAAAGTCGATGTAGAGGTGAGGGACTACGATTCGAATATAGAGAGGTTGAGGCTCGTGGTCGAGGGGGATGACTTAGATGAGGATGACATAATGGAACTCATCAAGTACTACGGAGGAAATGTAGCGAGCATTGATGGAGTTACTGTGGAATCGGAGGAGTTCGTCGATTGAGATTTTATATGGAAACTTATGGTTGCTCTATGAATAGATCGGATGCTCAGATAATGGAGAGGATACTTGAAGAAGCCGGTCTCCTCAGAGTGAACGACCCATCGGGAGCTGACGTTATAATATTGAATACATGTAATGTTAAGACACCTACTGAGCAAAGAATGATTCAGAGAGCTAGGGAACTTTCAAAATATGCTCCTTTAGTTGTAACAGGCTGTATGGCGAAATCCCAGAGGGACAGACTGAAGGGTTTCTCAAAGGTCTTCGTAGCTCCCAGGGAGATAGATAAGATATTTGACGCAGTTATCTCAGCGATAGAGGGGAGGGAAGCCGAATTCCTAGGATGGAAGTTCATCGATAAGTCCTCATATCTAAGGGACCCCCTCGAGCTCATAGGGATAATCCCAATAGCCGAGGGCTGTATGGGAGCGTGCACTTACTGTATAACGAGGCTAGCTAGAGGGAGACTCACTAGCTTTCCCAAGAGGAGCATCCTTAGGTTGGCTGAGCACTTCCTGATTAAGGGAGCAGTCGAGCTCTGGCTCACAGCAGAGGATACAGCAGCTTACGGTAGAGATATAGGTGACAATCTCGCGAGCTTGATAAAGGATTTGAGTGATCTACCTGGGGATTTCAGGATAAGAGTGGGGATGATGACCCCGAGCTCCGCTCTGCCTATAATAAAAGAGCTGATAGGAGCTTACAGATCCCGGAAGGTCTACAAGTTCTTCCATCTACCGGTCCAGAGCGGTTCTGATCGAGTGCTCAAGGCTATGAGGAGGGATTACACTGTGGATCAGTTCCTGAAGATAGTCGATCTGATAAGGAAAGAGCTCTCAGATGTTACAATAGCTACAGACATAATAGTCGGATTCCCGACGGAGGATGAGGATGATTTCGAGAGTACTTTAGCTATGTTAGAGAGGCTCAAGCCGGACGTAGTGAACATAAGCAAGTTCGGAGCTAGGCCCGGGACTGAGGCAGCTAAGATGAGGAGGCTCCCCGATAGCATCGTATCTAGGAGGAGCAAGGAGGTAAATGAGTTAGTTAATAAGATAAAGGAGGAGATCAATGAGAGATATCTAGGTAAGGAACTCGAAGTACTGGTCTCTGAGAGAGGGGAGAAGGGATTCCAAGGGAGGACGAATAGTTACAAGCCTGTAGCCATCCGGGAAGCGAAACTGGGCCACTTCTACCTCGTGGAGATAGTGGACTTCAAGGCGAACTATCTGGTAGGTGAAGTGAAGGAGGAGTTAGGGAAGGCCGGGTTTCAGATGGAACTCGAGCTCACTTGAAGTCAAGGCCGCTCTTTATCTCAACAGCGCTCTGCTGCTTCGGTTTCAGGAGGCCCGCTAATATCTTATACATCTCCCAGGGCCAACTGGGTTCTGAGAAGCTGACTATGTTTATCGTAGCGTAAGAATGCTCCGGCCATGTATGTATAGCCACATACCCTTTATCAGTCATCAGGAAACCGCTGATCCCATAGGGATCGAATTCGTGTACGTGCACGTGGAGGATCCTCTCCCCGTTCTTCTCAGCTACGTCTTGGAGTAGCTTCCTCATCAACTCTGGGGAATCTAGGAGATCTTTCTCAGAGACATCGTACAATTCCGCTATTATCTGAGTCTCCTTCGGTTTTATTTCAGAGCTCATAACTCTCTCCTGGTTTCAACGCTATTACTTCGGCTTTTATCCCCCTCCTCTCCAGATGCTCCTTTAATTCCTCAACACTCCCCTTGAGCACTGGGAACGTTTGGTAATGCATGGGTATGACCTTACTAACTCCGAGGAGCTCTATAGCGAGGCTGGCTTCCAAAGGTCCCATCACGAAGTGCCCTCCTATCGGGAGGAGGGCTATATCAGGTTTGTAGAGCTCACCGATTATCTTCATATCGTAGAAGACACCAGTATCCCCGGCATGGTAGATCCTCTTCCCATCTAGCTCGATGACAGCTCCCACTGGGGCCCCCAGATTGCTGCTGTGGAGGGCTTTAGTGAGGACTACTTTGATCCCATTGACCTCGAAGAAGCTGCCTATATTAGCGCCGAGGGAGTTAGCCCCCTTCCTCCTCGCTTCCTCAGCTATCTCATAGATAGATACTACAGTGCCCCCATGTCTCTTCGAGAGCTTTATAGCATCCTCTAAGCCGTGATCCCCGTGATCATGTGTGACGATATAGACATCAGCGCCCTTACATTCTTCTATCTTAATTGGGGACTGTGGATTACCGTCTATCCAGGGATCTATCAGGACTCTCCTACTCCCCTCCACTAGGAAAGCGGAGTGACCTAGGAACGTGACTCTCACCAAACTCACACCCAGCGTAACTGAGTGAATAGCAAAAAAGCTTTCTCATCAGTTATGTATTTTTCTTTAACTTTTTAATTATTTTGTTTAAGATTTTTTCATCAGAGTTCCCAGGAGCCCTCAATCGACTTTTAGGGGATATCGCCTCTAATATCAAGTTCCTGATCTCCCCCCTGCTCTCCCTCCTCAGCATCTCGATGAATAACTTCCTGACCTCCTCCCTCTCAGCGTATATCGAGAGAGAGGAAACGAGAGCGAGCCTAACTTTAGGGGAGGGGTCCTCCGCTAGAGGAACTAGATAATCTACCCCTACTTCCCCTCTATCGAAGAGCTTCAAGAGGCACTTGAGGTAAGCGATCCTCACACTAGGCTCTAAGTCCTCACCCCATCCCTTAAGGTGATCCAATATCTCCCGGCTGCAGAGCTCCCTAAGGATGAGAGTAGCCTCATCCCTGAGCTTCTTATCATAGAGCTTCTCCCTCAGTTTATTCAGAAACCCCCTGACTTCTCCCTCGCATTTCACATGAATCACCATGTCCGAGAGGAGGGAGAGTATGTCCTGACGCTTCTCCCCGAAGCACTCACTGTATTCGTTCAATATCTCCCCCACTCTCAATATATCCCTCTCACATTCTCCTGATAACAATTGTGAAATTATCTTATATAACACTAGCTGGCAATCTTCATCCCCCTTAATTTCCATCCCCTCACTATGTAGTAATATTTATTAATAATCCTTGCGTATGAGAGGAGGTGTTGGAAATGGTAGTAGAGTTAGCTAAGCGATCCTTCGAGGTAGCTGGAAGGGAGATAAATATCGGGGGGCCCAGGCCTCAAGTAAGAGAGTCGGAGAAGCTCGTCAGATATACGTCTTCTATATGCCCTGAATGCTACAGGATACTCCCAGCAATCTTAGTCGAGAGGGATGGCGCTATATTCATCAGGAAGGTCTGCCCGGAGCACGGTGAGTACGAGGACCTCTACTGGGGGGACTCGGAGTTATTCAGGAAGGCTATGAGATTTGAGGTCAAGGGAAGAGGGATATATCCACCGCACACTAGCCTTAAAACGCCTTGTCCTTTCTCCTGCGGCATATGCGAGGCTCATTGGAACACTACAGCTCTAGCTAACTTAGTGGTCACCAACAGGTGCAACATGGATTGTTGGTACTGCTTCTTCTATGCTGAGAAGATGGGATACGTCTATGAGCCCAGCCTCGAGGAGATAGATAGGATGATCGATCTCATGCTGAAGGAGAAGCCAGCGCATGGTAATGCCGTGCAGATAACCGGTGGTGAGCCCCTGCTGAGGGACGATATAGTCGAGATAGTGAGATTGCTCAAGAGGAAGGGAGTTACACATATTCAGTTGAATACGGAGGGAATAGCGTTCCTCGAGAAACCCTGGCTCATGAAGGAACTCAGGGAAGCTGGAGTCAACACTATCTACTTCAGTTTCGATGGTGTCACTCCTATAGCCAATCCTAAGACGCATTGGGAGACTCCTTACATATTGGATCTCGCTAGGAAGTCCTCAATGACTAGCATAGTGCTCGTCCCAACTGTGATAAAGGGAATAAATGATAGGGAAGTCGGGGATATAGTGAAGTTCGCTGCTTACAATATCGATGTAGTGAGGGGGGTCAACTTCCAACCGGTCTCCCTCACGGGGAGGATGCCGAGGGATCAGAGGGATAAGTACAGGATAACGATACCTGATGTCATAAAGAGGATAGAGGAGCAGACTGATGGACAGATATCTAGGGAATCATGGTATCCAGTCCCATTCACTGTCCCAATAAGCCAGTTCGTTGAGGCGATAACTGGAAAGCCTAAGTTAATGCTCACAAATCATCCAGCTTGCGGTATGGCGACTTACGTTTTCCCAGTATTCGAGAATGTGGATGGGAGGAGGGAAGTGAAGTTCATACCTATAACAGATTTCGTGGACGTCGAGGGCCTCTACGAATTCCTCTCGGAGAAGACTAGGGAGATAATGGAAGGGAGGAATAAGCTCCTAGTCTTACTCAAAGTCGTATCAAAGTTAAGCAGCTTCATAGAGAGGGAGAAGCAGCCTCCCGGCCTCGATCTCATAAAAATCCTCAGGAGGATATTACTCAAGAGGAACTATGAAGCTCTGGGGGAGTTCCATTATAAGGCCTTATTCTTGGGGATGATGCACTTCATGGACCTCTATAACTACGATATCCAGAGGGTGATAAGGTGCGATATACACTACTTCTCCCCCGATGGGAGGATGATACCGTTCTGCACGTATAACGTGATCTCGGATATATACAGGGATAGGGTCCTCAGGGAGCACTCTATGAGCCTCGAGGAGTACGAGAGGAAGTATGGTTCTGGTAAAGTGGGTCCATCTATTAAGTACAAGAGGGACATAAAGAAGTTGGAGTCATCAGAGCTATATTTGAAGACATATGAGCCATTTATGGATAAGATCAAGGGCTTAAGAGGGGATGCTGAATGATTTATGATGCTGCAATTATAGGGGCCGGTCCCGCTGGATCAGCTGCTTCCTTTTTCCTATCCCAGAGAGGATATAAGGTAATAGTGATCGAGAGGAACAGGAAAGTCAGTAGCATCTGCGGAGAGTACGTCCCGGATCCCAGCTCACTCGGTATCGGAGGGGAAGTGGGATCAAGTTACTCAGAATTCTTCAAACCCTTCATAGTGAATGTATTGAGGAGAATATCCCTCAGGATATTCGGGAGGTCTTTTAAAATCGATTACTTAGGGTACTCGATAAGAAGGGATGATATGATTGAGGATAAACTCAAGAGAGCCCAAGATCTCGGGGCTCGAATAAAGCTGGGGGAAAATTTCATAACACTTAAGAGGGAAAAAGTATACAAAATTTTAACGAATAGGGGGGAGTACCTCGCGAAGTATGTAATAGGGGCTGATGGTTTCATCAGCAGGATCTCGAGATTCTTAAACGGGGAGAGGATGGATCCAGATGATGTAAGCATCGCTTTCTCCTTAGAGACAGAGCTGAGTGTTGAGGACCCTAGTGAAATGGAGCTCATATTCGATGATGAAGTAGCGCCCGGAGCTTATGCTTGGATAATCCCCAGAGGGGATTCGATAGCGAATGTAGGCCTAGGAGTGAGGTGTAGTCTGATTGAGATGAACCCCCTAGATTACATGAGAAGATTCCTCTCTATCTTGGGGATTGAAGCTCAATACTTAAGGGGTAGATTCGTCCCAGTCGGTGGATTGACTAAGATATTAGCGAAGGACGGTATATTCCTCTTAGGGGATGCCGCTGGGATGGTGATACCATCTAACGGTGGGGGGATTCATAATGCCGTAATATCAGCTTATTTACTCTCTAAATCCCTCGAGAGCGAACTCCCGGAGGAGAGGTACATTTCCTATGTCAATAAGTATATAAGAAGGGAAGTAGAGGCTGGCCTTACTTACAGGAGAGCCGCTGACATCCTTCTCAGGTTCGGGATCCTTAAGAAGACGATAGGCCTCCTCCCACGATCTATTGTCTCAGAGGCCATAACTGGGAGGAGAGGGAGATATTATCCCCTCCTCAGAATAATCTCCTACCTTTACCCCCTGTCCAGGGGCAGAGGAGGAAGCCGTTCAACTTGTAAATCGGCGTAACGCACCTATCACATTCAAAGATCGTATCGAACTCATTGGAGAACTGAGAAGCTTCATGTGTTGATAATATGAAACATCCTGACTTAGAAAGGGAGGATATAAGCCATTTAATCTCATCTCTTATCTTCTCATGCAATCTCCCATCAGTTATCGGGCTTAATAGGGGGGAAATCACTAGGAAATCCCTCTCATCATAAGCTGAGCATTGTAAGAGGATCATGAGGGAAATTGCATTCTTTCCCCTCGCATTAAGCTTTGATAGATCTATTATGAGTGCCCCTCCCTGCTTCGGGAGTGCTTCATCTATCCTCACACGCTCCCCAGATAATGGGAGGAGTATGTCATCTACTGGGCCCCTTAAATCCTTTCTCTTAATTACATTGAGGATTAAGGACTGATCGACCCCAAAATAAGAGAGAAGCTCAGATAGAGTCAGATCATAGGATGATCCTAGAGCCCCCTGATATCCCAACCAGATATCCGATGGGCTCGCGATCTTATGCTCCACATCTCTGAACCTCTTCGGGGCCTCACCGCTCCAGTCCACGAGGATTACTCTCCTCCTCTTAGATATCTCGAGTGCTAAGGAGGTAGCTAGAGAGCTCATAACTCTGACAGACTTACAGATCACGAGATTAGATTTATATGAGGCGCTAAGGATGTCTATCTCTTTAACTGGGGCATGGCAGATCTCTTCCTTCCGCTGCACCTCGAACGGGATGAGGGCTAATATTAAAATCGGCGGGAAGAAGAAGGAGGATACGAAGAATATAGGGAAAAGAGTTCTCTTATTTCTTCTGAGGACTAGAATGAGGTAGATCAAGAAACCGGCTAGGGAGATGACATACACTCTCCTCGAATCCGGGATGAATATACCTCTAGAAGTCTCAGCTAATATTAAAAGAATAGTTACAAATATCAATATATTCAATAATATTTTTCTGAGCTCCTCATTTAAATGACATATTCTCCTAAAAATTCCCCCTAACATATTCAAGAAATACCCTCGACTCAGCCCTCGAGATCAAGCGAGCTTGGTGAATTGCTCGGCCCTCGCTCAATATGAAGTCAGCACCTATCTTAATCAAGGAGCTCAATAGATCCACTGAGGGAAGAGATTCACCGAGATCGATGATAATAGACTTAAAGTTATCCTTTAAGATCCTCAGAAATCCCTCAAAAATCCTGCCATCTGATATAATATCGATCGGAACTACTACTCCCTTGAAGATCTCTGAGATACCCGGGAGGAAGGCCATCCCGAGTTCCTTCAAGTATAGAATTAACTTTATGCTTGGATTATACGACATTATCCTCTTAGCAACTTCAATAGTTGATGAGATATTCGAAGGTCTCAGGATTATCGATAGAGACTTGCATCTCTCTAAGACTTCCTCCCTCAACGTCTCGGATTCATCTATCAAGAGTACTGCGCGTGAGCAATCGATTTCTCCTCTCATTACATGCTCTTGCGTCAAAACAGATCCATCTGCTCCAAATATCTGATTATGACCAAATAGATAAACCCTAGAGCCAATAGGCGGTAATTCCATCTCTTTAATGACTTGCGGGATCTGTTGCTTCCTCCTATCTATAGTAGCCACTTCCACTGCTCTCGATTGAATCATATCGATCACTTTCCTCTCCAATGATTTTATTTTGGGCTTTTCGGATTCCTTGTATGCCTGGATAATGAATATATCGTTTGTACCCTCTTGGATTATCCATTCTATCACATTAGGTGTCCCGAAGATCCGGGAGAGGCTCAAGGAAATGCTAGCTATCCTCATGACCTCTTCCTTCGATATAGAGGGCATCAACCAGAGATCTGCCTCTACATCGAACTCCTTGAGTCCCTTATCTGTCGGTAGTAGCTTTGTCTTCTTCTCATTGATCTCACTCTCAATTACCTCCCCGAGATCTATCCCCACTCTGAATCTATCGGAGGGCCTCTCATCGAAGGAGCCCCAAGTAGACTTTATCACTATCTCATTCCTCCTAGCCGGGCAGCATACAGCTACCCCAGAGGACCTAGCGACAATGACTTCCTGTATCATGAGAGCTAGGGAGAGGTCCTCCGGATAGAGACCTAGATCATGGATCCTGGCGAGCATTCTCAAGTTGAAGGATTCAGATAAAACTCTTTGAATGGCCCTCAAGAGCTCCTTCCTTTCAGGTCTGAAATACCATACAGACATCCTGCCCTTGAGATCCCCTTCCGAGATCCCCTGAGAGAAAGGAGAGGGGCGGATTATAGCTATATCCCTTATACTCCCATCTATCGCCCTCATTAGTTCCTCTAACAATTCCTCAGGTACCTGAACTGTTGAGAGAGAGGATTTAAGTTCTCTCTCCATCTCAAAGAGATAATTCCAATCTTCTGAGAGCAGAGACCTAGAGAGCTCGAATATCTTATGCCTCAGGCCCTCCATCAGCATCCTAGAGACCTCAGTGGAGGGGATCAAGAACGTCACAGGGACTCTCAGTCCCTCAGATAGCACTTTAGCTAAGTTCCAAGCTTTAGAACCGACTTCTTCCTCAGATCTAAGCGGGACATCTCTCAATGATAGGATCATTAGATCACCTCGAATGAGATCTCATCGTTCAGATCGGCGTTCAGGAGCTCTGCAGCGCTTCCCCTAGAGATAGAGACCTCAAGTAGATCGCTGCTCCCCCTTATGAGGAGGAGCCCTCTGTATTCATAGTGAGGGGACACACGAGCTCTCCCGTAAGAATCGCCCACTCTAACGACAGCTTCCTCGAAGTTCACATAACTCCAAGGGATGTTAGTCACTATGTTACCGAAGCGATCTATATTCCTAACTTCACCCACGATCCTCTTCCCCTCCACTCTGACCCTCCATAAATCTAGGATCTCTAGGGACTTCTTCTCGAATCCCAGTTCATCTATAGATTTACCGCAAGCTAGCATAGCAGCTATGGGAGCGAACACATCCCTCCCATCGAAAGTCCCCGTCCTCCTCTCAGCGAGTCCAGTGCCCCTCAGATCTATCTTATAAGCTTCATAAGACCCTATGCTTTGAATAGCTGGCCAAAATAAGCCATTATCAGGTCCTACGAATGTGTAATGTCCCGCTCTTATCATCACGGGATCTCTGGAGGTCCCAACTCCCGGATCCACTACTCCAACTATTATAGAATTCCTCTCGAGCCATTTCAAACTCTGCCAGAGCAAGAATGCCCCATGCCTCACATCGAACCTCCTGACTTCATGAGTCAGGTCTATTATCTCAGCCCTCGGACAGATAGATTTTATGACCCCTTTGAGGGCCCCCACATAGTAGTCCTGGTATCCGAAGTCGGTAAGTAAGTATAGAGTGACCATCTGGAGTTCATCTCCCACTATTTTTTAATATTGCCGTTGCAAGTTAACCTGTGAAGTTGAGGGGCTTACTCTTCGGCTTGAGCGGAGTCGCTCTATTGATGACTTCGTTCCTAGTCTTAATAGTAGATGAGAGGAGCTTGCTTCAGATCTTAAGGATATTGAGCTCAATAGGGCTCCTGATAATCTCAATCTTAATGTTGATAATATCTTGGAAGTTGCTAACGATGAAACCAGCTCCTCCAGCATCTTGAGATCCCTCTCACTCGCTTGATAGCTCCACGATGTACATATCCTCGTATATGGGCCCCTTAGGGGTTAAAGTGCTCTTCTTCAATTTCACCTCCCTCACATCGATGTAACCGATCTCTATATCAGAGAGCCTCCTTATGACCTCTGGTAGGTTTCCTATAGGGCCCTTGACTCTAGCTACCGTCAAGTGAGGCTCTATCTCCCTTTCCCTCTGGAATCCCATCCTGGAGAGAGCTCTATCTAGCTCAATAGCTACTCTCACGAAAGAGTCTCTACCTTCCTCGACTCCTATCCAGACAACATTTGGTCTATTTATTGTTGGAAATGCTCCAATTCCTTTTAATTTCATCCTAAATTTTGAGAATTTCTTCAAAATATCATCCATAGTATCCTTCACATGAGCGAGCTTACCCTCCTCCACTTCCCCCAGGAACTTAAGGGTTAAGTGCAAGTTCTCCCTCTCAACGGGCTTCAGTTTCGCTGATGATGAGCATATCTCCTCCTGTATACTCAATATCTTCGAGATAACTTCGGGATCCTCTATATCAATCGCTATGAAGCTCCTTATCGGCAAGGGATCACCTGTACTCAGGCGGTACCCCGCTGTTCGGGATCAAGCATATGAAGAGCATCTCAGTATCCGCGTGATACTCGTGAGGCGCGTCAGGAGGTATCAGTACAGCATCCCCCTCCGAGACATCATAGATCGTTTCATAGACTCTTATCTTTCCACTCCCCTTTAGGATGAATATCTCATGCTCCCATGGGTGCGAGTGCTCCGGTATCTCACCATTAGCTTCTATCCTGATCAATCTCATCGCGAAAGTCGGTGCTCCATCTTTAGGGGAGATCAACCACTTGATCTGAGTTCCTCTCGCCCCTGGGACATCTGAGAACTCTATAGATCTCACATCCCTGACGAGAGCCCGCATGTGGTTACGAAGTATCTATTTTAAGATAAAGATTGGGCTCGAGTACTAGCTTGCTTAAGTAACGGATAGGACTCAAGAAACCCTCGGATCCTTCGGATTAGGCCTCCCGAGAGTTCATCGAGTCTTTATTATAGATATAAGTCCGCTGAAACTTCTGAAATAGGGGAAGATCTTTCACTTGAAGGCATATTCATCCGGGGGCTCGGTTTCATGAATATAATCATAAGATCATAGATCACCTCCTACCTCATCGCCCCCAGTCTCTCTGCATAAGGCTCTCTAAAATCTTTCTCAGAGGTCTATTACCTCAAGGGACATGAAATTCCTTATCCTCTCTATAACCTCAGGCATTCTCGATGGCATTATTAGAGCTCCAGCAGCATGCTCATGTCCCCCGCCTCCGAAAGCTTCAGCTAATTGAAGGGCTGTCAGGGGGGAATCAGTTCTGCTCCTTATGGAGAGCCTCAAGAGGCCGTCGGATCCTCTAGTCACCGTACCTAAGAGTTTGTAGCTATTGGCAGCGAGTTGAATGATGGGTACGAGGTAAGATGGGTAGCTCTCTATCCTCAGCAAGATAGAGTCTCCGCCGGGGAGTCCCAGAATCTTATCAATTAAATTTCCATATTCTCTCATTATAAGATTAACTTCTGATCTTATTGAGGGAAGTTCTATCAAAGATTCCGTAGAATTCGGGGGATATTTTAGGATATCCTTACATATATTGATGAGCTTCTTCCTCCTCTCCTTGAATAACTTCCTTACAGCTGATGTGAAGATAGCGGATTTTAAATCCATTTTACCTGAATCGATCTCATCTGTGAGCTCAACTGCTGCTGAGTACCTCTCTATCCCGGGCTCCCACTCGCTGATGAGCTCGTACACTATCCTAGCTGTCGAAGGGGAGTCCGTCCTCAGTATAGGGATCGCCACTCTATCCAGAGCAGATGAGTTAGAGATGTGATGATCTATGAGCACTCTAGCCCCTCCCCTAGGAGGAGGGAGATCCAGGACTATATCGTAACTGCTCTCACTATTCTTTATCTCATAAGGGGCTGAGAAGTGGATTTCCAGACCCTCAGGTCTCACTACCATCATTAAGGAAGCTGATACGAGGCCATCTAAATCCTCCCCATGACTGCATATGGACAGCCTCTCCTCCTTGAGTATATCCTCGAGCATTCCCGACCATCTTAAGTTCGATGATACCTTTTTTAATCTTTAGGAATTTTATTGCTCGGAATGGGACGTAGGGTCATGGTCGCTGGGACTTTCGATATAATCCACGAGGGTCACATAAAAATGCTCTGGAGGGCGAAGAGTTTAGCTGGAGATGATGGTGAATTAGTAGTCGTGGTAGCTAGGGATGAGAACGTGAGGAAGTACAAGGGGAGGGAGCCGATACTAGAGGAATCCATAAGGGCTTATATAGTGAAGAATCTGAAGCCGGTCGATAAAGTAGTGTTAGGGGAGAGGGATCCTATAGAATCTATAGTGAAACTGAAGCCCGATGTCATCGCTTTGGGTTACGATCAGTGGGCAGATGAGAAATGGTTGAAGGAAGAGCTCCTGAAGAGGGGATTGAATGTGGAAATAGTTAGATTGCCTAGGTTCGGCGATAGTTCATCTTCATCGATAGTCGAGAGAGTGTTAAACTTATTCTGTTCATCTAAATAGCTTAATGAAAGAATTTGAGAATTCTTTAGCGAGTACTGAGAGTTCATCAACAGATCTTTCATCGAGAGATCCAGGATCGGATTCTATGAGCAGTTCACTTAGGATATCTAATAATGGCTCATCCTTCCTGAACTTCCTAGCGATTATCAAGGCAAGATAGAGAGTATCTCTCATGACATCGCAAGCCAGTCCCTTCTCCTCGGCATCGACAGAACTCTCACAAAACTCAACGCTCCTCATTATGACTAGAGGGATCCCGCATATGAGGGTCTTGAGATCCCCTCCCTCAGCATCCCGAACGTTCTCATGTAACGTCTCGAAGAAGAGAAATCTGAGGTACCCACTCATCCTACAGAGATCCCTCACCCTCCTATGTCGCTCTGGCTCTGATTCTAATTCCTCAAGTAGCATTAGGAACTCCTCATTCATTTGATATATACAATCCTCGAGCGATCCCACGGGACCCAGTGTGGGGATACGCTTAAAATTGTTATGACGCCCAGATTGGGAGCGAAGATGAGGTGGATAGTAGCCTCAGCTTGGCCTTACATAAACGCCGTCCCGCACTTGGGTACCTTAGTCCAGGTGCTCTCCTCAGACGTATTCGCTAGGTTCCTGAGGAAGATGGGGGAGGAAGTAGTGTTCGTCTCCGGCTCAGATGAGCATGGGACACCTATAGAGATAGAAGCGATAAGGAGGGGAATAGCTCCTAAGGAGCTAACGGATAAGATGCACGAATACGTCACTAGGCTCTTCGAGAGCTTCGGGATAAGCTATGATAACTACACGAGGACTGAGAGCGATGTTCATAAGGAATTCGTCAGGGACTTCTACCTCAAGATCTATAACGAGGGTCACATATTTGAGAGGGAAACGGAGCAATTATACTGCCCTAAGGACGAGTTATTCCTCCCGGACAGGTTCGTTACTGGGACTTGTCCTTATTGCGGTTATGAGAGGGCCCATGGAGATCAATGCGATAGATGCGGCAGGCTCCTCAATCCGACTGACCTGATAGATCCCAAGTGTTCGATATGCGGCTCCGTGCCGGAGGTGAGGAGGACTAAGCATTGGTTTTTCGACCTCCCAAAGTTCTCAGAGAAATTGAGAAAATATATAGAGGAGAATGATAATTTGCCCGAGAATGCAAAAGCCTTATCTCTATCGATGATAGAAGAGGGTCTCAGACCGAGGTCTCTAACTAGGGATAATAAGTGGGGGATCCCCGCGCCCTTCCCGGGTTCTGAGGGGAAGACTATCTACGTGTGGATGGAGGCTGTCCTAGGATACATTTCCGCTGTGAAGGAGTACTTCCTCAGGAGAGGAGAGACTGGGAAATTCGAGGAGTTCTGGAAGAGTGAGGATACGAGATCTATTTATTTCATAGGGAAGGACAACATCCCATTCCACACTATAATATTCCCCGCTCTCCTCATGGCTAGTGGGGAAAACTACGTGCTCCCGTTCAGTGTCGCCTCTACGGAGTTCCTCCTCTACGAAGGTGAGAAATTCTCAAAGAGCGAGAGAAGAGGTATCTGGATGGATGAGGCCCTCCAACTACTCCCGGCAGATTACTGGAGGTTCTACATGATCTATATGAGACCTGAGCTTAAGGATACGAGTTTCTCATGGGAGGATTTTGAGTCCAAAGTGAACGATGAGCTCAACGATACGATCGGTAACTTGATACACAGGGTCCTCTCCTTCATAGCCTCGAGATACGGCGGTCAGGTACCATCAGTCGAGCTGGACGAGGAAGCGTCGAGCTTCCTCAAGAGGGTGAGGGAGATGAGCAGGGAGATAGAGGAGAACTTGATGAAAATAAGGCTCAGAGATGCCCTGAGGGCATTCATAGAGATAGCGAGATTAGGAAATAGGTTCTTCAATAACAGAGAGCCATGGAAGGACTTTGAATCAAATAGAAAGAGGGCGGACTCCACAGTACTCGCATCTTACATTCTCATCAAGATAATCGCATTCTACATGCATATATTCATGCCCTCCTCCGCTGAGAAGCTCTGGAATATGCTCGGACTGGAAGGTGAGCCCAACGCCAGAGTCGCTTTCTCAGAGCATGAGAACGGGAAGGTACGTTCTTTAGAACCTTTATTCAGAAAAATAAAAAAAGAAGAACTGCTAGACAGGTTAAAACAAATGAGGGAAAAAGGTGAAGTCCTCTCGGCTAGAGAGAGTTAGTCTTTCCTCACTATAACCTCTATAGTGATATCTCCTGATGCTATTGGGTGACCCGGTTTCGTAGCTTGGACCACGACTCTGAAAGTTGAGTTCCCGGTCACATTCGCACGCCACTCGAGGGAAGCCCTCCCCTCACTATCGGTCTTAACATATTCAGTAACTGTCGAGTTAGATCCTAGAGAGACTGCCAGGAGCTTAGCGTTCTCGACGGGCTTTCCATCCATGGTCACTCTCGCGTACACTCTGTTGCTCACTTCAGCATAAGTAGCGTTAGTTATTCTCACTGTTAAGACAGGATTCTCTACTTTAAGCTCTAGTTCTAGAGGAGGAGCCCCAAATACGCTGAAATAAGATTCCTCAGTGATATCTTGTCCATTTAAAGTAGCTCTTATTCTCAAGATATGGAAACCGATCCTATACTTTCCCTCCTCTATATCTATGCTTCCTCTGATCTCCTTACGAGGCGGGAATGAGGTTACGTATACGGTCCTATTCAACTCAGCATCTACGACTTCAGCAGTTACTTCAGATGGTACCGATGGGAAAGATATAGTGAAGTTCAACTTCCCGCCCAAGGGAACAGTCTTCTCTTCTATCGATATCGTGAACTTAGGGGAGTTCATTAATGGCCAGATCAATAGGATCGCTACGAATATCACATTTAAAGCAACTGCCATTAGGACCCTGCTGTTCATAGAGCACCTAACCTCCTCCCAGATCGTAGTATAAATAAACGTTACCGACGCGAATACCTTATATTGAGTTCAACTATTCAATCTGGGTGCTCGGAGCTGGAGAATAAGAAGGGATTGGAGAGGATAGAGAGTCCCAGGTACATATTCTTCGGTCCCAATGCCATCTCTAAAGTCGAGGAAGTCTTGAGGAGCCTGAATATAAGGTCCCCGATCCTCTTGATAAGCGGGCCGAGCGTGACTAAAGCGATTGCGGAGGACTTGGCCTCCTCACTAGAGCCCGATTATAGGATCCTACACGTGACGACGACGGGCGGGCTCGAGGACCTAATGGACACAATCAGTAAAGCGAGGAAATCTGGAGTAGACCTCCTCATAGGAGTTGGAGGAGGGAAACCGCTCGACATTACGAAAGTAGTGGCCTCAGAACTAGGTGTCAGGTACATAGTAGTCCCCACGGCAGCGAGTCACGATGGTATAGCCTCACCTTCAGTTAGTTTCACTCTCTCTAGGGAGATAGAAGTGAGGTTGGGGAGGGCGATAAGAGTGGAGGCACCCACAGCTATTCTGGCCGATACGACGATAATAAATAGGGCATCCCCGATCACATTCAAGTCCGGATTCGGAGACCTAGTCGCTAAGATAACAGCTGTGAGGGATTGGGAGCTAGCATATAAGCTCAGAGATGAACCTTATAGTGAATACGCTGCATCTATGTCTTTATTGAGCGCTAAAATCGCGATGGATCATGCCCATGAGATAAGGACGCGTCTGGAGGAATCTACCAGGATACTGGTCAAAGCCCTCATAGGTAGCGGTGTAGCTATGAGTATAGCAGGCAGTTCGAGACCAGCTAGCGGGAGTGAGCATATGTTCAGTCACGCTCTCGATATACTCTCATCGGAAGCCGGTGCTAAGCCAGCGCCTCACGGCATCCAAGTAGCTATAGGCACTATAATGATGGCTTATTTACAGGGCCAAGATTGGAAGATGATAAAGGATAAACTGATAGAAGCTGGAGTCCCTACTACTGCTGAGGAAGCTGGTATAAGCCCTGATATGGTAGTGAAAGCCCTGACTATAGCACACAAGGTGAGGGAGAGGTACACAATACTGGGGAGTTCGGGCCTGACTTTGAGCGCGGCTGAGAAATTAGCGCGGGTCACAGGAGTAATAAGATGATCGCTGAGGATACGATAAATAGAGTCGAAATAGAGATGAATACGAGAGTGAAGCCTACTGAATATAGGAAAGATTTGTATCTATTCATCCCGAAGGAGATCCTATGTATCCTGAATAATATCCATGAGAACCAGATTATCGAGAGCAGGGAGAGGATCGTGGGGATCGAGTTCGGGAAGGAGAATAAGTAATCTATCATCTCACTCGAGAATCTCGATAGGAGCTCCTTCCATCCAGCTCCCTCGCATGATATTATCCTACCAGGTAAGATCATCAATATAATCGTATTGAGGCCCCCTACGATCGCATATATAATTGAACAATTGCTTATAAGATAGAAATACTTTCTCCTCCTCATATTAAGTTCTCTAGGTACGTATCTCGAGAATAGAGCTACTGTGAGGAACCAGCTTAAGGCAATGAATACCCAAGAATTGAGGAAGAGGAAACCCTTCGCATCTAAGAATGCCCTCACTCTATCATCTAGAATAGCACTAGAACATGATATCTTAAGTTGCAAGAGGAGGAGAGATGTTGCATTGAAGATGAAGAAGAGGAGGAGTGAGATCATCGAATATATAGGATCTAAATTCATCCCAAAGCTCTTCAGCTCCTCCTCCCTTCCCGAGAGGAAGCCTAGGATACTCAAGGATAGTACCTCCCGGTTGCTCTAGCCATCAGATCTAACTTCGACCCCGGTTTGTTCACCCTGGGCCTACCGGTATCGGGATCCCTCCTGAAGGTGATATCGACGTCCATCAGGAACTCATTTAACCCCTCCCTAGGGTCCTTAGGCGCCGATGCATAACCCTCCTTCCCGGGTATCCCTCTGAATATCATTATCCTATCGGAGTAAGTCTCTATGGAGAGTATATCGTGCTCAACGACGATGACTGCCTTCTTCTCTCCCTTTATCCTCCTCCTTATAGCTTTAGCTACTGAGAACCTAGCTTCAACATCTAGGAATGCGCTAGGCTCATCTATTAAGTATATATCGGCCTCCCTACCTAGGCAAGCTGCTATAGCTACTTTCTGTAACTCACCACCGCTCAACTCATCCAAGTACTTATCTAAGAGCCGCTCTATGCCGAGCCTCCTCATGACTTCTACCCTGAAGTAAGGACTGGAGTAGTTCTGCCCAGCCACTTTCCTCAAGAGGGATTCGACAGTCCCATCGTAACTTGGCTTGACGTACTGAGGCTTATAAGATATCTTTAGGTTCGCGTTCAAGCTCCCCTCATCAGGTTGGAGCTCCCCAGCTAAGAGCCTTATGAAAGTAGTCTTCCCGATCCCATTCGGCCCAACAGCAACAACTACCTCACCCACATATATCTGGGCACCGCTCACGCGGAGGGAGAATCCGTTTAAGCGTTTCACCATGTCTGAGTAGGAGATCAGGACCTCCGATGAGGGCTCGGAAGGGACAGACCTCTGCAGGAAGGATATAGCCTCTTCCCTGAACCTGACGTTATCGTCAGGTAGATAGCCATCTAAGAATATGTTTATGCCCTCCCTAGTGGGATGAGGATGGCTCACGACACCATATACGCCGGGCTCACCGTAAAGTATGTGGACGTAATCGCTTAGGTAATCTAAAACCGCTAGATCGTGCTCAACTACTATCAAGGACTTATTCTCATTCTGGAGCTCCCTCAGGAGCTTAGCGGCTTTCATCCTCTGGAAGACATCTAGATAGTTCGTAGGTTCATCGAATATGTAGAGATCACCCTCCCTCAAGTAAGCCGCAGCTATAGCTACTTTCTGTAACTCACCACCGCTCAACTCCCTGAGATCCCTATCCCTTATATTCTCAAGCTCGAGAATGGAATTGACCTCATCGTAAGAGCCCCTCTCATCCACTCTCCTCAAGACCTCGGATACTCTGCCTCTCACTACTTCAGGTATTTTATCTATCCTCTCGGGCTTCAAAATGACCCTTATCTCATTGTTGATAAGCTTCTTCAAGTAGGAGTGGAGCTCAGATCCCCTGAATCTCTCCAAAATCTCATCCCATGAGACATCTCTATCGACGATCCCTAGGTTCGGCTTCACTCTCCCCGAGAGTATTGAAATAGCTGTAGTCTTCCCGACGCCGTTAGGACCTATGAGGCCCAGGACCTTAGAGGGCCTAACTATCGGCAGCCTGAAGAGGGTGAACCCGTTCACTCCATATCTATGGACTTCCTCGCCCTCGATAGGTGCTGGTAGGTTAACTACAGATATGGCATTAAATGGGCATTTCTTTACACAAATTCCGCATCCTGTACACAATTTCTCATCTATTATCAGAGTGGAATCGACTAACTTTATCGTATCTTCTACTCCCATCCTCACCTCCGGGCAGTACTTCACGCACTCTAGACCGCACTTCTTAGGGTTGCACCTATCCCTATCGATCACAGCTATTCTCTTACCCGGCAAGGGATCACCTCGGAAGGGAGGCCTCCCTCCCGAGATCGAAGGCCCTAAGATTTAGATCCCGATATCTAGCTGGCGATAGCTCAGATATAGCTTCCTTGATCACATCCTCTGGGAAAGGTATAGCTCCGCTCGCCTGAGCTGCGCCTAAGATGACGACATTAGCAGCTATATAATCGCCCGCCTTCTCAGCTAAACCATAAGCATCTACAGTGAACAACTTCTTCGGTTTCAAGCTCTTAATAGCCTCTATAATCTCCTCCAAGCTCGGCACCCTGAATCTGCTCAAGTAAGCAGCCATGGGAACTATTATGTGATCGTTCATGACGACAGTGGTCCTCTCAGATACGTATGGAGCTTGCCTCAGCGTTTCTAAGGGTTCCATTCCTATGAGCAAATCGAGAGTCCCCTCGAGGATCAGAGGACTGTGGACCTCGCTCCCTATCCTGAGCTCAGTCCTAATAGATCCATACCTCTGGGAGAGGCCGTGTATCTCGCTCTGAACGAAATTCATCCCCATCTTCAGAGCTGCTCTAGCGAGTACATTCGTCGTGAACAGGATCCCCTGGCCTCCAACACCAGCTACTATCACGTTGAATTCCTCTATCATGCTCACACCCCTATTTTATCATCCTTCCAATTTACCGATCCCTCTTGAGGTTCTATCGCATCATATGGGCAGACCTGAACGCAAGCACCACATCCGAAACATATAGTTGGATCTATCTTGACTAAGGAACCTGTATCGACGAAAGCCGGGCATGCGAATGTGTTTATGCACACCCTACAGTAAGTGCACTTATCCTCGTTAACTCTATAAGGTATTATCCTCTTCCCCTCAGCTCTGATCTTCCTGACCGTTAAGAGAGCGCATTCCCTCCTCGTTATCACGACTGAAACACCATCTGTCTTCAGAGCCTCCCTTATCGCTTCTTCAGTAACCTTGTGATCGAATGGATCGACTACCTTGACGTAACTAACTCCTATCGCTCTCACTAAATCCTCTATATTTATCGAGGGGGCCTCGCGTCCAATGGCGTCGTAAGGCACGCCAGGATGCGGTTGATGTCCGGTCATCGCTGTCGTCCTGTTGTCCATTATAATAACTGTGAACTTCCTCTTATTATGCACAGCGTTTATCAAAGCTGGTATCCCTGCGTGGAAGAATGTAGAGTCCCCTATGAGCGCGACGACGTCTTGCTGAGTCGCTAAACTCACACCATTAGCTATCCCTATGGATGAGCCCATCGCATGAGTCACGTGTTCCACTCTGAACGGGGGCTGGAAGAGGAGAGCATAGCAACCTATATCTCCCATGAAAACAGCCCTTCCAGCCGCTCTCCTCAAAGCATAACCTGCTGATCTATGGGGGCAAGCTGGACAGAGGATCGGTTGCCTAGGAGGAACCATTTCGAGCAATTTAGAACTCTTTCTATCGATTTCACTGAAATCTATTGGTAATTTAACTCCGAATGCTTTTGAAAATCCTTCAAGGACAGTCCTTACAGTGTACTCGTGGACTTGAGGCATGTGTCCCGTGAGCTTACCCAGTATCTCGAGGTCTGGGGCATAATCCTTGGCTAAAGCCTTTATTCTGAGCTCAAGGAAGGGATCTAGCTCCTCAACTATGAAAGCTGTGTTTATAGATCTCAAGAATTCCCCTATCATGCGTTCAGGCAAGGGGAAGGTCATACCTATCTTCAGTACCTTTGCCTCGAGGCCTGTCAACCTCAAGGCGTCCCTGACATGAGCATAAGATACTCCAGATGTTATTATCCCTATCTCAGAATCATGAGGCCCTTCTACTCTCGCATAATTCCCTGAAATTTCTTGAATTTCCTTTATCTTTCTGACAAGTTCTAGATGGTGCCTCCTAGCTATCGCACCTACCTGCAGATACCTATCGGGTTCTGGTGGCTCGAACTTACCTATAGCACCCTTAGCTGTTATCTCGCCTAGCCTTACGGGACCCCTCTGGTGATTTATCCTCGTTGTCGTCCTGAGCATGAATGGTATCTTATATCTGTAAGATAGCTCCATCGCCTCCTTCGTGAAATCCTTGGCTTCCTGAACGTTAGATGGTTCTAGCATGGGTAGGTATGCTGCTTCGCTATAATGTCTATTATCCTGCTCGTTCTGGCTGCTATGGCAATGGGGATCGTCTGCTGATACTATCACCATCGCACCAGTGAGCCCTGCGTATGTGAGAGTGAAGATAGCGTCAGCAGCTACGTTGAAGCCGACGTGCTTCATCATAGTCATAGACCTTAGTCCCGACCAAGCTGCTCCTATAGCTACTTCAGCAGCTACCTTCTCATTAGATGACCACTCGAAGTATATACCCAGTTTCTTCGCAGCTAGGGACAAGGCCTCGCCTATCTCAGTGCTAGGGGTCCCGGGATAAGCTGCTGCCACATTGAGGCCGCCCTCTAGAGCCCCTCTAGCGATAGCCTCATTCCCCAATAGGGTCTCTAAAGTACCAGGTGGAGCTAATAGGTCCCCCATGCTCTCCCAAGAGAATTGCAGGGAAAAAATTAAAACTTCCCCTCCCAGTAGATCGTAACAATTACAAACTATAAATCCAGTATAAGATTTTAATTAATCGAAATATACTGGAGTTTATGTAAAAGATAGAGAATAGCTGAAGATAGAGAAAAATATTTGAGCAAATCTCTCAGTGGGACTCGAAGTACTTGATTGCGAAATCCAGAGCTTTACCTACGTTCGCGATATTAACGTAAGACGGAATCCTGTCTTTTCTGAGCTTCCTTGCGACCTCCTTACTGAGATACCCACCTATAAAGACTGGGATCACAGGTTTATCTATGAGATCCCTCATCTCAAGGAGCATCATCTGGAGTTTCTCTAAATTCAAGGGATTCGACCCACAATAAATTAAGATTATGAGATCTATCTCACTGGAGTTCATGCTGCTCTCTAGGATCCCCCTGAATATCTCGGGACTAGCTTCGGGAGTCAGGTCGAGCGGGTTCTTATGCGAAGATCCCTCTGGCATGAATATCCTCGTATCATCGATGAACGCATCGCTCAAAGGGGGGACTTCCAGGGAGGTATCTTCAAGGGACTCAATGAACAAATTCCCAGCTCCGCTACTGTTACTTACTACAAGGACCCTCTTCCCCATGATTTTCTTCCCTAGGAAAACTGCAGCTATATCGAAAGCAGTCATGAAATCATTTGTGATAGGGACTTCTCTCCTGAGTGGCTCGAGCCTCTTTCTAATTTCTGTAGAGCCTGCTATTATTATTATGGGCTTCCTCTTGAGAGCATTCCTGACCGACTCTATGAACTTCTTCTGATCCCTCAGGGTCTCCATGTGGATCAATATAGACTTAATATCATCATCTTCAGAGAGGTAGTTGAGGAGATCTTGCTCCTCTATATCCGCTTTCCCCCCGGTACCCACTATAGCGGAGAACTCAAGCCCTTCAGATATAGCGAAATCTATCATGGACATCCCTAATGTCTTAGATTCTGAGATGAGAGCTATCCCTCCCCCCTCTCCGTTCAGAGATATTGGAGAAGCGTTCAACTTGTGCTTCGGGTAGTAAACACCGAGTGATGAGGGACCTAGTACCCTCATACCGTACTTCCTCGATACCCCCGAGATTACTTCAGTTAGGGGACTCATCCTCCTCCCAGAGAGTATTATAGTACTTCTCACACCCTTAGCTCCTAACTCCTCCAAAACCTTTGGGACATAGTTCTCAGGAGCTGATATTACGGCGAGATCTACCTCATCAGTCACATCTAGCACTGACCTATAGCATCTTATATCTTGGACCTCCGAGTACCTATGGCTTATCGGATATATAGGCCCCCTGAAACCGTATCTCAAGAGGTTGTTCATTACTTCATGACCGAGTTTTCCAGGCGTCTTTGAGACCCCGACTACAGCTATAGATTTAGGATTGAAGAGACTTTCCAAGCTTTCTTTAGTATTTTTCAATGGGATTCACCCCATTCCTGATGCCACAGCTCTCCATATCGTGTCTCCGGCATGGTGAATATTTTTAATAGTTTTCCCCCTCTCTTTAGCTTCATCGCTGGATCTCTGAGCTATTCCAAGAGCTATAACAGCTTTAAGTTTCTCATCGACGACAGCAACGAGGTCTCCGGGGTTGAAGTTCCCCTCCACTTCCTTTATCCCCGGTCCCATTACATCAGCTCCACTCGCTATAGGTTTGACAGCGCCTAGATCTACGACGACTTTAGGTATGGGTAGTCTCAATTTCTCCACTGCGGTTAGGAAGGGTATGAGTCTCCCATCCGGGAGTTCTATGAGTATCGGGGAATCTTGTAGGTAATAGACTTTCGCGATATCACCCCTCAGAGGTACTTCCAATACTTGGAGGGAGATCTTCCTCCTCTGAAATACCTCATTCATCCCAGGTATCTCAGAGATAGCCCTATCTATGAGCTGCCTGCTCTCCTTGAGAGTCAAAAAATATCTCCTGAACTTTATCCGGATCACCCCTCAAAATAATGGCGCCCGGGCCGGGATTTGAACCCGGGTCTGGGGCTCGACAGGCCCCTATGCTGGCCGGGCTACACCACCCGGGCACCATTGATGAGGCGACGTATCTCATTATAAATTTTTCACCTTAGTGAGAGCGTCCACGTAGAGGGCCTTCATCTTAATAGAGTCCCTCTCGAGCACAGGAGACTCGGATATTATGAGCCATCTCAAGCCATATTCCGCTATAATTTCGGCTAAAGGTTCGAATGGAGGTCCATAGCCTGACCCTAGATCGTGATGCATCCTCTCCCCTACTCCAGATTTAGTGAGCTCGACCTCAGTGAAGTGAATTACGAGACCGTTCAGATCCCCCAGCTCTCTCTCAATGATCTTCAGGATCCTCTCATAATCCTCCCTACTCCTTATGCTCCCTCCCTCTCTCGCGTGGATGTGCGCGAAATCTATCGTGGGCCTAACTCCATCCACCTCCTCCGCCATCCTCAGGACCTCATCGAGGGATCCCAACTGGGATGGCTTACCCGTTGTCTCAGGTCCTAGCTCCAGATTTATTCCTAGAGATATCAGTTCTTCCCTTACTCTCTTCAAAGATTCTATAGCTGTTTTAAGGGCATCCTCCTCACTCATCTTCCCATAATACCCTGGATGAAACGTGACGTGATTAGCGCCAATCTTACTCGCGGCTATCCCCGAGTCCACTAGCCTCTTAACGCTAGCCGCACCTTTCTCCTTAGAGCAGAGGTTTATCGCGTATGGGGCATGTAGGGTTAGCATTATATCGTTTTCAGAGGCTTCATTCCTCACCCAAGAGAGTAGATCTTCGTTCTTAGGTATAGCTCTCACAGCTTGATACTCCATAGCATCGAGACCTATTTCCCTCAGGTAAGAGAAGGCTCTCTCCCTGGGGGCATCGATCGGATATCCGGCGGGTCCGAACCTGACTCTGTCTATCAGCACGAGCACTTTCACTGGTCTTAAAAGATAAAGATTCCTCCTGGAGATTCGCCGGGGAAGAATATCAAATGAGTTCTCATAATTAACTCAGAATTAGATTAAAATGAAGATATCATTCAATTTTATATTCGCTGAAGTTCTAAAAACATAAGTGAGGGAGTGGTAGTGCAATCATTTGAGCATCGAAAGGTATTTATCTCACCTCATACAGTAAGTCATGGGGTCACCCGGCCCTCTGCGGGCTTAGCCCCTCCGTGGGCTATCGCGATATAGTGCGGGGGAAGGGGCCCCTCGTTGGCCCCGATCATGGGCGTCCCTTGGGACGCCACCCTCCGTACTTCGCGCCGGGTGACCCCCACCTCCGCCTCCCTCGGTGGAGAGAATGTGGTTCTTGAGGCCGGATTGCATCACGGCGTTCGAGGAGAGGGAGATAAGGGAGTCCATACCTCGCTACATAGACGTAGTTGAGGGGAGGAAGCTACCTCTCTTCAAGCTCTCGAAGATCATCAGGCTCGAGTCAACGGATGACCTCTGGAAAGCTCATGAGGAAGGTCTGAGGATCCTCAGGGAAATCTTAGAGGGGGATGAGACCCCTAAGAGGAGCGATGACGGGATATCCCTCTTAGATGTCAAAGTATACCTATCCCTAGAGCTCGCGGGGAAATGTAGGTTCTGCGAGTGGAAGTGCGGCGTCAATAGGATCGAGGGAGGATCGGGCGTATGCAGGGTGAGGGAGACGAGAGTCTCGAGTAGTTTCATCCACATGGGGGAAGAACCTCCAGTCAGCCCATCGGGTACAATATTCTTCTCTGGCTGCAATTTCAGGTGCATATACTGTCAGAACTGGGATATATCTCAATTCCCTGAATCCGGGAGGGTAGTATCTCCCGAGAAATTAGCTGCTCTGATGGACGATCTCAGGAGGAGGGGTGTCAGGAACATAAACTTAGTAGGTGGGGAGCCGACCCCGAATATACATACGATATTGCTCTCCCTAAGGTACGCTTCCGAGGACTTCCCCGTGATATGGAACTCGAATATGTACATGAGTGAGGAGAGCATGAAGCTCCTACTCGGTATCGTAGATCTCTGGCTCCCTGACTTCAAGTATTGGAGGGATGAATGCGCCAGGACCTTGAGCGGGATTCCCAGATATTCTGAAGTCGTTAAGAGGAACTTATCTATGGCCTACGAATTCCCGCCAGGTGAGATGATAGTGAGGCACCTAGTACTGCCCAATCACATAGAATGCTGCACTAAGCCCATACTGATCTGGATATCTAAGAACATACCGAGAGCCCTCGTGAACATAATGGACCAGTACAGGCCGGAGTACAAGGCTCACCAAGTACCCCAGATGAATAGGAGGGTCAGTTCGGATGAGATGAGGGAGGCATTCGAACTCGCTGATAGCCTCAAGTTGAGATGGAGATCGGTCAGCCGGTGACTAGGGAAAGGAGCTTCCATTTGAATTCCTCGAGGCACCCATCATTGAGGAGGAAGTGATCAGCATAAGCTAGGGCATCCCCGAGATGGAAGGTCTCTATCTCCTCTCTATCCTCCCTCAGGAATTCCTCGTAGCTCCCCCTATCGAAACCCTCCCTCTTCCTTAGGGACGTCCTGATGAACCTCAACCACCTGGAGGATAATATCGCTATGGTTACTACATCTTCCCCAAACTCTTTTTTAAATTCATCAATTTCCTCAATATTTCTTATACCATTTATGACGTAGCATCGGGGGGGAGGGGATCTCTTGATGATCTCTATAGCTAGCTTAGCGATAGCGCTAGCCCCCCTCTCCCTCCTGAGCTCGATACCGACAGATCTTAAGCTCTCCCTAGTCCTCCTCAATCCCCTCTTCTCAACTTCCTCCATCAATAAATCGCTCATCCTTATGACTTTATACCCTAGAGCCTCCTGGAGCGTTTTCGAAGCTTCATCCTTGCCGCTGCCGGGCAGCCCCACTATCAGTACTATAGGCTTACCCGGGCATCTCCAACTCATATGCCCTACCCCAACCCAATAGCGGATTCCCTTTTAATATGGAGTAGTAATTCAAGTGAGGGAATAAAACATGATCTCGATAATAGAGGTCGAAGCGACCAGTCAGGGGGATGGTGTGATACCCTTCACGGGACCTCTCTTCAGGGCTGCTGTATTGAGATCGATATCCTCTCAGGATCCCCTGCTCGCGAAAGCCTTGGAACTCTCCTCTAAAAAGATATTCGTTGAGGCCCTCAGGAAAGAGAGGAAGCAGATGCCTTGCGGCTCCTTAGAGGAGCCTGTTTACATAGGATCTGAGTACAGAGGTTCTATAATAATATTTAATGATAATGTGGTAAGTGATGCAATAAAATCTTGGATATACAAAAAGCCGACTATAACGATAAAAGATATCCCATTTAAAGTGACATCTTACTCGCATCAAGAGATAAATATACTGGACTTCATTCAGGAAAATCCGTGCAAGAATTTCAGGCTCCGCTTCCTCACACCGACGTGCTTCAAGAGGGCGACTTCTCAGTACTGCTACCTCTATCCAAATCCGAGGCTTATAGTCTCCTCTCTAGCTTCAGCTTGGAATGCTCTCTCACCTAAGAAAGGCCCGGAAACTAGGTTAGTCGCTACATGGGCCGATCTCAGTGTTGTAGAGACGGGATACGAATTATGCACAACTAAACCAGTTGAGATGAGCGGAGGGAGGACATTCGTCGGTTTCATGGGATGGGTGAATTACAAGGTGATAGATCATCCCGAATGGCATAGATCCTCGCATGAGGAGATGGCTACGTGGCTAGCTACTTACCTCATGTTCGGGGAACTGATAGGAGTAGGATATATGAGGAACATGGGGTTCGGGAGGATAAAGTTTGAGGTCAAGAGGAAATGATCGTCAGGCAATAGCCTCTAGCAAACCCTTCTTCACTCTCTCCAATAAGAGGATCCCGCTCCTCAACTCAATTGCCTTGTGATCGATAGCTCCGAATATCCTCTTGAGCTCCCAGAAGACCCTCCAAGTGCTAATAGAGTCCTTACACGAGGAGATCGATACAGTTAAACTTCCTGATTCCGGCCATGTGTGAACGGCGGCGTGAGATTCTCCTATTATCGCGATGCTCAAGACCCCGCAGTTAGGTTTCCGCATCGTTATTATATCGAATAACGCGAGTCCGGAGTTCATGACGGACTCTATCAACGCGCTCTCTACGAAACCGATATCCTCGAGTAGATCCCTGTTGATGCCGAACAGCTCACCTATCACATGGTATTCGAAGGCCCTCTCCATTTTTCACCCCACCTCCGCCTCCCTATGCATAAAATGACTCATATTCTATTTAAAAAGATTACGAAGAGCTGCCTGATTGCCCTAAGTTTGAGGATAAGCTCTAAGATATCTTAATTTTGCTGTCAGATCGGAGGTCAACTCGACTCTCTCGAACTATACGCAGATAAAAATCGCGAATTCATTATGAATGGATTTTCTGAGATTTATGCGAACCAAATGAGATAAAATAGATAGTATTTTCTGGGATGAATTTCCATTGAGCTCAATTAACTGAGAAAGGCTCTAATATCAACTTTTGATGGCTAATTGAACCGATCCCCCCCGTACAGGGGGAGGGGGACTATATTAAGCTCCGTCGTAAGTCACCGTATAACATTTAGCATGGAAATTATCCCTGGGATCGATCAGAAGAATCCCTCTAAACTCCCGCTAAGGCTATATTCCTCACCTAATACCGTTCTAAGCATCCTCCTCAGGGTCTCGCTCTTAACATCGATTTCAGGTTCCTCAGATAAGATCCTCTTCTTCTTAGAGAGCCAATCATCCAATATCCTCTTCACGTACTCCACCATTATCTCCTTCCATCCAGCAGCATCCTCCAAACCCAATTCATGCTCTAAAGGAGCCCTTCCGAGCTCATTATAGTATTCCTTGCTTATTCCCTCCCCGGAGGAGCTCCTCTCGAAGGAGTAAAAGATCCAACCCAAGGAGACGGATTGCGAGATCTCGGCATCCTCCCCAGAGAGGGAGAACTCATCGTGCCTGAAGCACACGAACTCATCTACTCTGGCGAGTTGATATATCTCATCGTAGAGGGGTTGGACTTCCTCCTCCATCATCCTCACTGCCTCTAAGCTGAGGGAAAATCTCTTTCTGAATTCCTCAACAGGCCAGCTTCCCAGGAGGATACTTATCCTTCCGAATACGCTCACTTCCCTATCCTTCAGATATTCAGAAATCGATTCGAGGGCTAACTTTATCTCCTCCTCCGATTTCTCACCGATAACTGAGGATTCCGGGAGATAATTCAGGATTTCAGACAAGTCCTTGAAATTTGATACCTCAATATCCCTGATTCTAGCTAAAACTCTCCTGATTATCGCGATAGACGATGGGGGATCCAATAGGAGGGAGGGGTTCTGAGAGAAAGCTGAAGCAGTAGTTCCCCCAGCTATCCTCCCAAGCGTCCATAGGGAATCTAAGACCCTCCATTCACTCCCATCCTCTATCAAAATCATGGGATTCAATCTACCGGATCTATTGCTACTCGGAGATGTCCTGTACTCCATTGAGAACCCGCATTTCACCTTCCTACCATCTACATTGAGATCCCTCAGTAGTAAGAGCGAGAACCCCCCTCTCAGATCCAACATCCAGGGGGAATCCTCCCTCACGGCCTTTATGATGTAATCAGCATAATGGCCCCTCTTTGACTTGTATGTCATTTAACTTTAAGCACCTCCCCCTTGATATCACGGTAAGAAGTATATAATCCCCACTCCCTCATCCCCTCACCTCTGTCATCATAAGGGGCCTCGCTCTCCTATCTAAGCTTTACTATGCGGTGGATAATTCCCCCGAAAGCTTAACGTTCCATACTGCTTCAATGAAAACCTCATAAAATGAACTGAGACCTTTGGAAAAGTAGGGAGCTTCTTAACTAGAAATTTCAGTCGACTGGAGCGTTTTTCTAGTCGTTAGATGATCTAGAGGACCGAACAGTGAGTAGTTGAGATGGCTTCAATGGGATCCGTCAGCAGTCCCCAAGAAGTTAACTATGACTCTTATGTGAATACACACATAAGTTCATAGTAGAAGATCCTGTCCTTCTGCGCCTATGTGGTGGTAAGTAGCACCGAATGGTACATGCGCAGGATGAGGGGAGCCCCGTTGCCCCTGAAAGTCATCAATGAGGATAGCAATAAGGGGCTATCCCAGATGGAACGGGTAGTGAATGCTATACCCGACGACGGAAAAGATTAATTAGGTTTCGGCTTGCATCTCAAGGGGGATGAGATAGCCATCCCAGACTGATGGGGACGGATGATTCACCCAGGGGTAATCGACCCCAATTTTACTGAAGCCTCTTGATCACATCTATCAAATCATCGGTCATCTTGTCCGCTTGCTCCATAGTCACGATGAGAGGTGGCTCTATCCTCACTACATTCCCGAAGATACCGCCAGTCCCAATTATGTACCCTCTCTTGAACATCTCATTCCCTATCCTCTTAGTAGCATCCGGATCCGGTTTCTTCCCTTCCTTCACGATCTCGATGCCTATGAAGAGGCCCCTCCCTCTCACCTCACCCACGGGCTTCAGAGAGGCATCTCTCAGCTTACCCATTATGAAATTACCGACTTTGAGTGCGTTCTCGTGCAATCTCTCCTCTAATAATACCTCTATACCCGCTAAAGCAGCTGCACAAGCGACGGGATTGCCTGAGAATGTCACATTATGGTCTCCAGGCTCCCAAGCTTTATCAACATCCCCAGTTGCCATTATACCAGCTAGAGGGAGGCCCGCGCCTAAGGCCTTAGCCATTGTCATTATATCGGCTCTCACGTTCTCCCATTCATGTCCAAATATCTTTCCAGTTCTTCCAAATCCGCTCTGAACTTCATCGACAATGAGCAGCACACCATTTTCCCTGCATATCCTCTCTAACTCCTTCAACCACCCATCCGGAGGCACTATTATTCCTCCCTCCCCCATCACTGGCTCTACTATGACGGCTGCCGTGTTCTCAGGTCCCAAGCGGTACTTTATGTACTCATCAACTTTCTCGAGTGTGTACTGCTTGCAAGTCTCAACGTCCCCGGGGAACCTGTAGCAATAGGGAGTTGGGAGGTGGACGACTCCGGGATAGTTGGCGAAGTGGCCCATCAGCTTCTTGTACTTATGCGATGCAGTGAGCGTGAGTGTGAGGCCTCCCCTCCCGTGGAAAGCGCAATCGAATGCGATTATATAAGAGCCAGTGCCTCCCTTTACCTTCACGGAGTATTTCTTCGCTAGCTTGATTGCGCTCTCGACAGCTTCGGTCCCGCTGTTAGCGTAATATGTTTTCCTCAAATCCCCCGGCGCTATTTCAGCTAATTTCCTGGCTAAAAGTATCGCTGGGACATTATAGTAAAGCATTGAGACATGTGAAAGCTTCTCTATCTGCTCCTGAACAGCCTTAACTATCTTTGGATGAGAATGACCGTAGTTCATCACTCCTATACCAGCGAGGAAGTCTAGATATTTCCTTCCTTCGACATCCCACATTTCAATTCCTTTAGCTCTCTCAAAAATCACGGGATATGTTATAGGATAAGCCGATTGGATGAAACTCTTGGCATCCTCTATTGATATAGACATACTACCACTTCCCGCTCAGTGGAGTATTAAAATAAAAAGGATGATGTTCAAATAAACACGGGAATTCATCTCAATATTCCCAGATAGAGCCTTGAAAATTGGGGATGGCTCAATAGTACTCTGGGATCTCCCTCATACCTCACCTCCCAGCTCACGAGGAGGTACCCCTTATCCCCTAGCTCGAGGGCCTTCACGACATCGGTATCACCGAAATAGCATGGGAATACTAATCGGCACGTTGATATCCTCTACTCTGAGGAGTCTCATATCCGCCTATAAGGCAGTTCTAGAAGTGATCATACCAATAAATCCGAACTGGTTAGAGTACATCCTCATAGGACTCATAATAGTGCTTATCGCGATAGTTCAGACCTTAGCGTATGTTACCTGAGAGATGGGACTCCCGATGCGGAGAGAGGATCGAGGAGATTAGACTCGAAATAATCAAGGGAAGGAAATTAAAATAAAAAGGGGAGATATTTTTAGGGCCAGATCCCCCTCAGTTCAATAGCCTTAGCTACCCTCTTAACCGCCAAGCAGAGAGCTGCTGTCCTCATATCTACCTTGAGTTCCTTATGCATCTCATACACATCTCTGAATGCCTTCGTCATCTTGGCCCTGAGCTTCATCCTCACGGTATCTATGTCCCAATACTCCCTCGTCCTATTCTGCACCCACTCGAAGTAACTCACAGTGACCCCTCCAGCGTTAGCGAGTATATCGGGAGCAACTACCACGCCCCTCTCGTAGAGTATATTATCGGCCTCAGGTGTGGTCGGTCCATTCGCTGCCTCGACTATTAGCTTAGCCTTGATTTTATCAGCGTTCTTATCAGTTATCACGTTCTCCACAGCAGCAGGTATGAGCACATCGACATCTAGTTCCAGTAACTTCTCATTTGCCCTCTGAGGATCGTTATCCAGGGAAGTGGCCCCTGGGAATCCGACTACAGAACCAGTCTTCTCCTTGTGTTCCAAGACCTTCTCAGGGTCTAGCCCATCTGGGTTGTATATCGCTCCCTTCGAATCGCTGACAGCTACGACCTTCATGCCGAGTTCCTTCATGAATTTAGCTGAGAAGTAACCCGCATTACCATAGCCCTGGACTGCTACTTTAGCTTTCTTCGGATCCATATTCAGGACTTTCAATGCCTCCTCTGTGACGTATTGGAGCCCTCTAGCTGTCGCTTCAGTCCTACCCTCGCTCCCCCCTATCTCTAGGGGCTTCCCCGTTATAACTCCCGGCTCGAAGTAGCCCTTTATAGCGGCGTAAGTGTCCGCTATCCAGGCCATCGTCTGGGGATTAGTGTAGACATCTGGGGCGGGTATATCCACATCTACACCTATTATCGGGGCTATAGCGTATGCATATCTCCTCGTTAACCTCTCCAGCTCTCCCGGGCTGAGTGCCTTCGGATCTACCCTAACTCCACCCTTCCCACCGCCGAATGGGACATCGACTACAGCCGTCTTCCAAGTCATCCACATAGCTAAAGCCTTTACTTCATCAGCGTTCGTGTTCGGATGGTACCTTATCCCGCCCTTGAACGGCCCTCTGGCGTCGTTGTGCTGGACCCTCCATCCCATGAAGACCTTTATCGACCCATCATCCATCCTGACTGGGAGCTGGACCTCCAGCACTAGTTTGGGCGTCGCAAGTATTTGGTGTAGCCCCGGATCTAAGTTCAAAACTTTTGCAGCTTTATCTAGCTGCTTTAGAGCATTCTCCCATGGGTTCAACTCCTCGGCCATAACGGACACCTCCGGTCCGAGGTATCGAGAACCTTTTTCTTAAAAATTTTTCCCTAGTGTGAGGGGGCCTCCAGCATTAATGTTAAAAATTTCAAGCCATTCCCAGAGCGCCCCCTTATCTAAATGGATAAAAGGATGTGCGGGGAGGTCTGAACATGCTCTCAGAGTACGCGATATCATCCTCTATGATCCTCCTATCTTATGTCCTATTCAGGCGTTATAACGTCAGAAACGTAGTCCCTTACCCAGTAATAGGCGCTATTTATGCGGTAGATAAGCCTATCTTTTCTGTCATGTTCTTGTTCTGCTTCTTGATCTCCTTAATATTAGGGGAATTCCTCTTCAGGAGATTCCTCATATATGGTATGAGAGTCTTCCACGCTCAACTCTTCATATCGATTACTTCAATGCTCCCCTACTCCTTAGCTTCCTCAGACCATCTATCCCTCGTATTAGCGATGCTATCCGGCCAAATGGCGTACGATACTCACTCGAGCAGGGATCAGATCAAGACAGCTTCCCTATTCTCGGCAGTATTTCTACTTTCTTATGCGATTTATCATATTGTTAGGTGGTTATCTTGAGGATCTCGATCTCAGGGACGCGCGGGAAGACGACTACAGTGAGGATGCTTCACCAGGCACTAGTGAGGAGGGGGTTGAGGGTAGTGTCTAAGACGACGGGGGATGAAGCTCTACTATGGGTGGGAGAAGGAGTATTTAAGATTAATAGACCCAAATCAGTCCTTGATGAGAACTTTGAGGTGATAAAAATCCCTCACGATATCGCGATAATAGAGAATCAAGCGATAACACCTTATACGATGAAGGTCTTCCATCGGATAATTGAGCCAGAAGTCATCGCAGTAACTAACGTCAGGCTCGATCATACGGAGTTCCTGGGAGAGAGTAAGATCGAGATAGCTAAATCCATTGCTTCTTCGTTCAATGAGTCCGTGGAGTTCGTCATCAATGGGGAGGAAAGGAGCGATATAGAGGGGATAATAAGGGGGAGAGCTGAGAGGATCGGAGCTAATTACATAAGGGCGAGGAATTACGGTATCCCCTGCTCGGAATCTATAGGCATAATAGAGGAAGTCCTCAAGCTGATGAACGACACTCTGAGTGAGGAGGAGAGGACCGGACTTATTGAGGAGATAGAGAGGGGACTCAGCGTGAGGAAGAAGGGGGAGCTTCTTTGGTACGATGGTTCGAAAGTGAACGATCCTGAGAGCGCCGAGATACTAATCAACTACTTCTTGAGGAAGTATAAGAGGGAGTTCGTTGTATCCGCGAACTTCAGGAAGGACAGGAGAGATAGGACATCTCTATTCGCCAGATTCCTCAGAGATCTATCTAAGAAGGATTTCATCGTTAAGATATTCGTCAGTGGGTTCGGGGCAAAATCAGTGGCCAGGTATGTGGGTGAGAATTGCATCTACGTCGATGAGTGCTCAGATTCTGCTCAGAAAATAATAGAATTCTCTGAGAGGGAAGGAGCTATTCTCATGCTCCTAGCAAATAGAAAAACGAAATTAGTCGATATAATACTGGAGAAGCTCAATGATAAATAGAGATAGCTCTCAACTCATCCCAGAGCTTCTCATTGAACTCGCAACTCGGATCGGGTCCGAGGGGATCGTTGTAGTAAGCTAATGCCCTGGCCCTGCATCCCCCACATATGTACCTATAGCTACATGTCGAACATGCGTATCCAGAATAATCCCTATCCCTGAGCTCATTCAGGAGTTCGTTCTCATGCCAGACCTTGAGGAAGCCATCCCTCAGTACGTTCCCCAATACTATGGGCATGAAGACGCACGGTTGAATGTCTCCATTATGCTCTATAGAGCAATATATCCTCCCAGCCCCGCAGCCACCGAGGAACTCGGCTAGAGCGAATCCAGCATACATGTACTCCTCGGGGATCGCTAGTTCGGCGAAGTGAGTCGGAGTGAGCTTCCCTCCCTTATCGACATGCTTCAGGGAGACTATCGCATATATCGGGCTGGTTGAGAAAGCCTGGAAGCCGTTCGAGAGCTCGGAGTAAAGGAGCTCTAAGACCTCCATCCTCTCCTTCGGGCTCAAATCGTACTCAATTATGTCCTTCCCCCTCCCAGTCGGTATGAAGTTGAATGCTATGAACCTATCCACCCCCAGTTCCTTCGCTAGCTTTATCATATCCGCCACCTCCTTGTAGTTCTTCTTAGTTATCGTCATAGCGATTCCCACATCCATTCCAGCACTCTTAGCGTTCCTTATCCCCTCCACTGACTTCTCCCACGCGCCCCTTATCCCCCTGAAGCTGTCATGAGATTCGGGATTCGGCGAATCCAAGCTCACCTCAACGTACCTAACTCCGATCCCCTTCAGCCTCCTAGCTACCTCAGGCCTTATCAGAGTACCGTTCGTCGCTACGCTAACGTACATACCGGCTTTAGCAGCTCTCTGAGCTACCTCCCAGAAATCGGGGACGATTAATGGCTCTCCTCCCGAGAACGAAATAGCAGCAACACCAGCTTCATCAAGTTGGCTCAAGACGGAGAGCCTCCCATCGAGGTTCAGCTCATCCGGTGGCGGTAGGTATGAAGCGCTCGCGTAACAGTGAAGGCAGGAGAGGTTGCACCTCTTAGTGAAGTCCCAGACGACCATGAAAGGCGAGTATAATTTCTGAGGTCTCGTTATACCGTAGTAAGCGATGCCAAGTAATATATTAGCTATCCCCCTCCTCATGTAAGGGTCCTTGAGCCTCTCCTTCAGGATGGATTCATCGAATCCGAACTTATCGGCCGACTTAGACAGTATGTAGCTTACTATCTCGGAGAGGACCTTCTCCTTCACAGACGATGGGTCCTCTAATCCAGCGTAAATTGATAGTATCTTCACTATATCGAGGGGCTTTCCGATCATTTTTATAAATCTCCTGGCGAGAGCATTTCCCAGAATTCTCCTTATATCCAGGATTAGCTCATTAACGTTGATATCGTTAGCCATATCTCTTCATCTCCCACTACTACGCGAGTTTATGATTTTTTAATGTTTATCATTTTAGGCTCGAGATAGCGGCTCATGAATTTAATTTAGCTAATACTAGAAAATATACTAAAAGTTAATCGGATACTCTCCAGTTATAGTAATAAAAATTAGGATTCATGCGGATCTCGTATCACGATTTCCAACTTTTGTAATGCTGAACGCTCGAGGCATACGTTTAAATAGCGAAACTTGGGATTAAGGCAACGCCTTCGAGGCGAGTAGTATGTCGACGAGTCGGAAGGTATTGGATCTGAGACCCGGGGAGAATAGTGTGAACGTGAAGGTCCGGGTCCTCGAAGTTGGTGAGTCGAGAGTTGTTGAGACGAAGAGGGGTCCTAGGACCCTCTCGGAAGCGACAGTTGGGGATGAAACTGGTAGAGTGGTCCTAGTCCTGTGGGGCAATCACGCTGGGAAACTGAAGGAGGGAAAGGTAGTACAGCTGCAGAACGCTTTCACAACCGTTTATAAGGACAAAGTCCAACTCAACTTAGGGAACATGGGTAGCTTCATTGAGATGGATGATGAGGGTTTCGTGAAGGCCGAGGAGATACCAGAGGATATGCCTCAGGCTCCGGGAGATTTCAGGCCCCAGAGGAGAAGGAGGGATTTCAGAGGAAGGGATGAGGGTTACAGAGGGAGGCCGAAGTGGTAATTATACCTGAGATCCCATGAGGGGGAGATTTTTAGTGAATTTTATGTTATTTTTTAGGTCTCGGGGTGAAATTGAGCAGGATATTATGCGATAAATAACGAACCTCTAGTTAAATACTTTTCCTAAGTAACGCTTACTACATCCCAATACGATTAAATTATTTTCTCAGGAGATTATTGAGGTGTGAGTTTGTCGCCGCCCGGCGTTGAGCTAGCTAAGTGGACTAAGCTGATTCCCGAGTCAGAGATAAGGAGACTCCTCAGGTATAATGTCAAGTATTACTTCGCAGGGGGTAAGCCCGGCGTAATACCTACAGGAGCCTTCCCGATGGTACTGATGAGGCTGGCTCTCCAGGAGCTAGAGAGCGTCTTCTCAGGAAGGGAGATAGATGTGATAGAGGACTACAATTACGGTCCTACGGATGGTCTACCTGATGTGAGGAAAACTCTAGCTAACTTCCTGAGGGAGAGGGATTCAATAGATCTGGATAAGGATGAGGGATGGAAGCAGGTTGTGATTACAACTGGTTCTCAGCAGATGATCTACTTAGCACTAGATGTCCTCTTGAATCCCGGAGATATAGTGATAGTCCCCGCTCCTGTCTACTTGGGTTTCGTTAACGTAGTTACGAAGCTCTATGGGGATACTATAGCCGTCCCGGGGGATAAGGACGGAATAATACCGGATTACGTCGAGGATGCGATAAAGAAGGCTCAAAAAGAGCTCGGAAAGAAGCCGAAGCTCATATATGTTATTCCAGATTCTGATAATCCCTCGGGGACAACACTACCTGAGAGCAGGAGGAGGAAGCTACTGGAGATAGCTGAGGAGAACGGAATTTACCTAATGGAGGACGCTGCCTATAGGGAGATCCAGTTCAGAGGGGAGAGGATAAAGCCTATAAGGGCCTTCGATGAGGAAGGCAGCACTGTGATATATATGAGGACGACTAGCAAGGAGGTATCCGTCCTGAGGGTCGGATATAACTTGATGCCTCCGGAGATAAGGGAGGAGGTGGTGAAGGCCAAAGGTTATCACGACCTCTGCACTCCTACAATAACGCAGAAGATGGCCAAACTTTACTACGAGCTCTACTTCCCCAAATTCATAGAGAAAGTCAGGGAGGGCTACAGGAAGAGGTATGAGGCCATGGCTAAAGCTATAGATGAGAGCTTCCCAGATGGGACGAGGACAGATCCTACGGGCGGTTTCTTCATATGGTGGGAATCATCAAGAAAGGATTTCGACAGTAAAAAGTTCTTGGAGGAGGTAGCGATACCGAATGACGTCCTTTATGTCCCAGGGGAGGCCTTCTATCCACTCACAGGTCATATTTACGATCCATCAGAGGGGAGCTTGGTGGATGTGAGGAAGAGGACGCCTAAGAACGGGATGAGGCTGGGCTATTCTTACAATGATCCGGCGGTGATAGAGGAGGGGATAAGGAAGCTAGGATCTCTCCTGTCAAAATCAGTGTAATATTTTAACTTTTTCCTCCCCTCCTCCCCGCCGTACAGTGCTCGCTTGAGATCTCTCCCAAGTGAGGAGTAGGAGCTTTATCAGAAAAGTTAATAATTTACACATGGTGTGGTGAAGGGGCTTCCGATGGGAGACCTGAGGGCCTCGATTATAGATGGTATCGTTAAGATGATGCGGGAAGCTTCTTTTAATGTCACTAGGGATGTCAAGGATGCTCTGATAAAAGCATATGAATCAGAGGACAATCCTGTCGCTAGAGCGAACTTAGAGGCGATTTTGAAGAACATAGATGCGTCTGGTAAGCTCAAGATGCCGATGTGTCAAGATACGGGAACTCCGACTTTCTTCATAGAGTTGGGCGATGATTTCCCCCTGAGGTCGGAGATCAAGTCAGTAATAGAGGAAGCCGTCAGGAGAGCTACAGCTGAGATACCCTTGAGGCCCAATACAGTGGACCCTTGGACCGGTGAGAACCCAGGGGATAACACTGGAAGGCACGTCCCTATAATACACTTAGACCTCGTCCCCGGAGATCAGATGAGAGTTCTCTTCTTAGCTAAGGGAGGGGGAAGTGAGAACACATCGAAGATATACATGCTCAGTCCTGTGCTCGGTATAAAGGGCATAAAGAGAGCTGTTATAGATGCAATGGTCGATGCGGGTCCGATGCCCTGCCCACCGATAATAGTGGGTATCGGCGTTGGGGGGAGCGCCGATCTAGCGATAAAGCTAGCGAAGAAGGCGACTTTCAGGAGGCTTGATGAGCCCAATCCCGATCCAAAGCTCGCTGAACTGGAGAATGAACTCTTGGAGATGATAAATTCGCTCGGGATAGGACCGATGGGGCTGGGAGGCAAGACTTACGCCCTAGGGGTCAAAGTGGAGTGGGCTCACAAGCATCCAGCCAGTCTCCCGGTTGGTATAAGTACTCAATGCTGGGCTTTCAGGAGGGCGGAAGGTATCTTCGATAGGAACGGTAATTTGAAGATTGTTTTACCGCCTTGAGGGAGGTGATCTTATGGCGGAGTATAGGTTGAGGACCCCCGTAACTGAGGAGCAAGTCAGGAAGTTGAAAGTAGGGGATGTCGTATATCTGGATGGGATAATAATAACTGGAAGGGACCAGGTACACAGAAGGGCCTTGGAGCTCGCTTCAAAGGGGGAGAAGGATAAAGTGCCGGTTAAGCTGGAGGGAATGGCTCTGTATCACTGCGGACCCATAGTAGGTAAAGTCGATGGGGAGTGGAAGATATACGGCTTCGGCCCGACTACGAGCGCTAGGATGGAGAGCGTTGAGGCTGATTTCATAAGGGAGTTCGGAGTGAGGCTCATAATAGGGAAGGGTGGTTTATTCGAGAGGACTACTCAAGCGATGAAGGAGTACGGGGCAGCTTATCTCGCATATCCAGGTGGAGTCTCCGTCCTCGCGACTAATGCTGTGAAAAGAGTTGTTGATGTCCATTGGCTCGATTTGGGAGTTCCAGAGGCTATGTGGGTCGTCGAGGTTGAGAACTTCGGCCCGACTATGGTGGCTATAGATTCTCATGGGAACAACTTATTCTTGGACGTTCTGCAAAACGTCAAGAGGAAGGCTGAGGAGATAAAGGCCAAGATATGATCAAACTCTCAAATCAATCCTCTCATAACTCGTTAAAATCTCAGCTACTGCTAAGAGAGCGGCTACTTCCTCAGGATTTCTTATGTTAAGTTCTCTCAATATCTTCAAATAACTCCCGTATTTTTTCTTGAAGATCCTCTCCTCCCTGATCCCTATCGACATTCCCAACACCCTTTTCCTCATTATATAAAGATGCGTAAAAACTAATAAAATTTCTCCGCCGATAGCCCAGCTTCGACGCTGCCCCTAGAGCGATCTCAGCGACCTCGAACTCCTCCTCAAATATAGATGCAATTCATGAGCTCTATCTCGATCTCTCCAGTCGGATTGAGAGATATCGGGGGATTATCAGATAGTGGATAGTACACTAACTCCAAAGTCCCCAGATCAAGCTGGTTTAGGGACGTGATAATTGAGATTAGCCATGGGATAGCTTCCTAGCTATATCTCTCCCTATCCACACACCTGAAGCTGCAGCTTGGACTAGGCCCCTCGAGACCCCTGCGCCATCACCCCCAGCGTAGAGGCCCTCTATAACCCTGGTCTCGAGATTGGGCTTCAGATCTAGCTTCGCTCCGTATAACTTAACTTCCACTCCATAGAGCAGCGTGTGATCTGAGTATATCCCTGGCATTATCTCATTCATCGCACGCAACATCTCCAGTATATCCTTCAGATATCTGAAGGGGAGCACGAAGCTCAAATCTCCAGGAGTAGAGCCCGGGAGCGTCGGCTTCACTATGCTTCTACTCAATCTAGCTTCTGTAGATCTCCTCCCTCTCTTCAAATCTCCCAGCCTCTGAACTATCGGCTGATTCCCAGCTATCTCATTCGCCATCTTAGCTATGCTCAAAGCGTAAGAGATAGTGTCCCTGTAAGGTGCTGTGAATTCTGTCGTGACTAAGATAGCGAAATTCGTGTTCTCCGTCTTGAAGTCGTTCCTAGAGATACCGTTGACAGTCACTATCCCCCAGTAAGATTCAGTGACCACCTCCCCTCTAGGGTTAACGCAGAACACCCTGACTTTATCGTCGAACGTATCACTGTAATAGATTAGCTTCGGCTCGTAGAGGACGTCAGTGTACTCACGCATGACTTCGTAAGGGACTTCGACCCTTACCCCTAGGTCCACTTTACCCCCGTCCACCTTGACCCCGAGCCTCCTCATCTCGCTGACTAACCAGCTCTCCATGACCCTTCCAGTGGCTAAGACGACGTATTTAGCCATAATCTCCTCTCCATTGGAGAGAGATACTCCAGATACCCTCTTACCCTCAGTTAAGATCTTACTAGCAGTCGCTCCGAACTTGATCTCTATCCCCATCTCATCCACTAGCTTCCTGAGGTTCATTAAGACTCTGTAACCTCCATCACTCCCCATGTGCCTTATCCTGAATGGGACTAAGAGGAGGCCTGCTTTCAGGGCCTTCCTCCTCAGCCTCTCCACTTCCTCCTGATCCTCACCATGGACTTCCTTAGGAGCGCCTAACTTCAAGAAGGAATCATCTACATAATCTACTAGCTCCCAGAACTCCCTCTCACCTATCAAACTGGCTAAATCACCGCCTACATCCTTAGTGAGGTTGAGCTTCCCATCGCTGAAAGTACCAGCTCCCCCGAAGCCCGAGACTATATCGCATATCTGACAGACAGCGCATCTACCGATAGATTTCAGGGGGCACCTCCTCTCCTCTAAATCCTTCCCCATCTCGATAACGAGTACTTCAGCTTCTGGGACGATCTTCTTTATCTCGATCGCGGAGAAGAGCCCTGAAGGGCCAGCTCCCACGATGACGACATCCCAACCCTTCAATATTCCCTCCCCGAAGGGCGGGGACTCTATATATAAGCTTTTCCAGGAAAGCGGGGGCCTGATGAACTCTCGTGAACGCAATGAAGATCGCTATGAGAGTTCAGATCCCTCAGTTATCAGTCCCGTATCTACTAGCTAAGAAGGAGAGCGTGCCTAAGTACTCCCCATCCAGCGTCAGCACATCAGTGGAGTCTGGATCTAGGCACCTCGGGAATATCGGCCCGTAATCCCCGGGGTTGAGGATATCACCATATCCTATTAACGTATTGAATGCTGGCATGATCACTATAGTCTCGGGGAGCTTCTCACAGATAGAATCCCCGATTACCCAGACGGGGATCCTCCCGATACCTCTCAATGATATAGATGGATGCACATGCCCCATTATCCCGAATTCGTAAGAAGAGGACTCCTCCGCTGGGTAAGCATGGCCGTGAAAGATCCAAGCATCGCCTAGAGCTGCTCCCCTGCTCCCATGGACTATGAAATTACTTCCCGCTAAATTCAGGAGGCCTCCATCATGATTCCCTTGGACGATCTCGACTCTATCGAAGCTCTTAGAGAGCTTCTCTATGAAGCCCCTAATCCTATGACTGAAAACTAGACCTATAGAGTGCTTCAAGTCCCCAGCAATGAACAAATTTTTACTACCTAATGAGATAAGATCCTCAAATATTTTCTCGCTTTGGTCAGGTATGTAAACACCTTGGCTCGCTAATTCAATCTCATAGCCCACGTGGAGGTCCGCTACTACGACCCAGGTCTCACCATCAAAGTTTATCTCTATAGCCGGCCTCCCCCAGACAGGTCTCATCCTTGGATGATGAGGTCAAGCGGATTAAAATACATTCAATGCTCTCCTCCCTACCATGGAGGAGCGCGGTAAAGGCCCTTAAGTATGCTCTGAGGGATAGAGTCGAGAGGCACGTTTTCTCCCCGAGCGGTAGATACTTTTACATCGTTAGGGGGGAGATGGGCGATCATATAGTCCTCGAAGATCTGATCTGTTCTTGTATCGATTACTACTTAAATGTCGTAATCAGGGGGAGGAGGAGGGCCTGCCATCACATCATCTCAGTGATGATAGCTAGGGAGTTCGGAAAGATAAGGGAAATAGAGCATAAGGATCAAGAATTCCTCGGGATATTGAGGAAAATAATGCTATCAGAGGGTATACTCATTGATGTATGATCGTTGAATACCGAAGACTTTATAACTGGGAGCGATATGAAGGCTAAGTGGTATCGATGGATGCGAGTGATGATATCGACAGGGAACTCCTATCGAATTACCACAGGAGGATATTGAAGGAAGTAGTCGCGAAGAAAGTAGCTGGGGATATACTCTTCAGCGATAATATAGGGCAGGCGATGAGGAAGTGGAGGGAGTACTTCGGAGTTAAACAGAGTGAGCTGGCTAGGGCTCTAGGGGTATCCGCTTCAGTAGTCTCCGATTATGAATCAAATAGGAGGAAGAGCCCGGGCTCCTCTGTGCTCAAGAGGTTTGTGATGGCTCTGATAGAGGAGGATGAGAAGAGGGGAGGGGCTGTCCTCAGATCCCTAGTGAGGACTACGGGTCTAGTCCCCCTATTATCTAGCGTCATAGATATGAACGAGTACACATTGCCAGTTGAACTGGAGAGGTTCCTCGAGGCGATAGATGGAAGGATAATAGTGGAAGCTTCTCAACCGACTTATGTGCATGGTTATACGGTAATAGACAGCCTCAAGGCGATCCTCAATTTAAGTGGATCGGATTTCATGAGGCTCTTCGGGACTTCCACTGAGAGGGCTCTGATATTCACGAGAGTATCCGCCGGGAGGAGCCCCTTAGTGGCCCTGAAGGTCGTCGATGTGAGGCCGAGCTTAGTGGTGCTCCACGGCCCTCAGCCGGATAGCGTGGATGAGTTAGGTATAAAGCTAGCTTCTGTGATGAGGATTCCCCTAGCTGTCACTATGATAAAGGATGTCAATGAGATCGTCGGGAGGCTGAGGAGCCTATCTTGATGCTATGCTGAGTCTCGGCAGTACACTGCATTAGGGAGAATATGGAAAAACATTTAAGAGAAGCTTGGAGAAATTAGTGTTTTTAACACAGTTTAATTATCTCTATTCTTCTCATATTAGGTTATTTGTGAGAGCATAGCTCTCGCTTTCACATTCCTTCTCCTAAGCACCCTGAGGCATAGTTAGACCTATCAGGAGCATCATTCAGTCTTAAGAGCGATTAAGAAAAAAGGAAATCGGTTAATCACCTCTCACTACGTTGTTTAAATAAAAACTAGGAAGCGCTTATTATCGCGAATTGGTGATAGAAGCGGGAGTATAGAATGATCACATAGGGATGACCGAAGCTTCTGGAGGACTTGTTGGGATAGGGAAGTGCGTAATAAGCGTAACCCACTGAGACCGATAGCTTCTTCCCCCTTATGTAAGAAGCCCCTCCACCAGGATAATTAGGATAACCGTAGAGCCGCCATTTCGTATTACCCTTATAAAAGTCGGCTTGGCTCCATAACTCCGCCTCAAATCTCGTAATAAGATTCCCAGTATTATCCCTGACTTTCAGTTGTACTACCTTCCCGTTCTTGGAGACGTTACCTGTTAATATAGCCTGTATGAAGTACTTCACATGTATCCTGTAATAATTCGGATATGTTTGCATGGTGTAATTCCCTATCCAGTTATAGTGCTTATAATCTGAAAATGTCTGTATACCACTGGCACAATTAAGACAATTTCCACTCATATCCCAAACTGAGAAATATGTACCTTTGAACTGGCTGTCTGCTACCTTACCGAATATGAGCTTATCATTCAGATAGACGTAAAAGCTACTCCCATTAATGTCATAGTAGCGGTCAACATCGATGGGCTCATCCGTCACATTGATTCCTCTTTTGATGAACCTCCCCTGCTCATCCGTAACGTAACCCCTTCCTGGGACGTATACGTTAGGCTCTGGTATCAACTCTGGCGTCGGCGCGTTCTTTATCTCTTCCCATAATTCCTTTAATTCAGTAATGTTTATCCCCTCATCCACCTCTTTGCCCTCCGGTAGCTCTCGAGTCATATTATCCGGCTGAGCCTCTCCATATAGAATGGGTAATAGAAGCAATATGAGTAGGGAAACTAATAGAAGGTCTCTCATAATCCGAATAGAGAAGGAAAAATAATATAGAGATTTTCATGCGATAGCTATATATACGACGAATGACGAGAAATTTATATTTATGATTTACTG